>OJPS01000007.1_pt1 | contig 190636 bp, 147 predicted proteins | sample 1598551 | NCBI WGS metagenome assembly OJPS01 (sample SAMN03922488, study PRJEB24848) | human gut metagenome | isolation source: stool sample | host: Homo sapiens | place: Germany | collected 2011-05 | reverse complement strand
TGCTTCTCCCCGCTGCGTTTTATGCAATTTGTCAATTATTGAATGGCGTAAGGCTAGGTGCCATTGTTTTTGTCTGTTCATGCGTTTGCTGCATATGGATTTTACTATCGATTAACAGTGGGTGGACGATAAGAATAACCCTTGGGAAGTTTATCAAAATTGTATTCGCTCTTGTTTTTGCCTGTTTCTTATTTTGGGTTGCCTCTTGGTTTGTTGGACGAGAAGTTACTCTTGGACCATTGGATTATATTTGCAGCTACATTGGCTATTCATTTGTTTTATTTGATAAATTTCTTCAAAATCCTGGTGTTGCAAGCAAGTACTTTGGCTCGGAGACTTTCGTAGCACTATATTCTTCTTTTGGACGAAATTTTGGCTTTACTAATTTAGTTTCATCCGGTAACCATGAGTTTCGTTCTTGGGGTTCAATCGATCTCGGTAATGTATACACGGTATTTCGATTGTGGTATCACGATTTCGGTTTTGGCGGTACTGCGCTATTTAGCCTCTTAACTGGTCTTTTTTATTCAAACCTCTATGAGCATGCTCGCATGCTTCATGGTGGGTCCCCGCTGTCTATTTCGATGATTTCGTATACCTATCTTTCTTCGGGCATATTCTCCATGCCGCTTGTTGGAAAGCTCACCTCATCTCTCTTTACTCCAACGACTTGGTTTTTAGCCATCTCGTCTCTGTTCCTAAGTGAGTGGATAAAAAGATATCAGAAACGACAACCCCCTATGAATTAGTCCATTATCTAGAAAAGGTATCAGAATGAAAAAAGTTTCAATTATTACTCGTCATAACGTTCTCAACTACGGGTCTGTCCTCCAGGCTTATGCTACGCAAGAAGTTGTTAAAAACTTGGGGTACGATCCTGTTGTTGTTGACTATCGGAGATGCGCTGAGACCCTTGATTCTCTTGTGAAGCGTTATTCAGAAGGTAGGTCTCTGCCTCATAGCATCTATAGGAACACGGTTTGGCGTTTGCTGTACAGTGCAGGTGAGAAGCGTTTTAAGAGCATGAGAGAGCAGTATCTGACTCTTTCTCCGCATTGTGATGAAACAAGTATCGACGCCTTGCTGCCTAACACAGATATCTATTTGACTGGCAGCGATCAGGTCTGGAACGAACTTGGCGATGGCTCTCTAGATCCGGTATTCTTTTGGGACGGGCTTTCTAAGGTCGAGGGAAAGAAGGTCGTATCCTACGCCGCTAGTTTTGGACGTGGTGGCGTTGTAAAGGGGTATGAGTCGCAAATTGGTAACTGGCTCAAGCGCTACGATGCCATTTCCGTCCGCGAGGATTCAGGTAAGGATATCGTTGAGAGCTACGGTCTCAAAGCTGAGCAGGTTTTGGATCCGACCCTGCTTCTCAATCGCTCCGAGTGGAACAAGATTGCCAGTAAAAAGGCTCCCGTTGAAAAGCCCTACGCCCTCGTCTATAACCTCCATCCTGATTCAGATATGCTGCAGTACGTTAAAGATAAGACCGCTGGCTCCAATCTTGAGATTGTAAGTGTTTGCCCTACGTTTAGGAGAAGGGTAGGAAAACAGGTCGTTCTTCCGCCCCTGGAGGATTTCCTTGCGCTGTTTAGGGATGCATCTTGCGTATACACGGATTCATTCCACGGCACTGCTTTTTGTATCAATCTCGGCACCCCATTTGTTGAGATCTTTCCAAAGGCTAATGCCGCGCGAAATAAATCTGTTCTTAGACTCTTTGGCCTAGAGAATAGGGCCTGGGACACGTTCCAAGGCAATGCTTGGGACGACGATATCGATTGGCAGCATGTTGGCGAGGTTCTTGATGGGGAGCGCAACCGCAGCCTCTCCTGGCTTGATCGCGCGTTGAAGGAATAGATGAATGCAAAGTATCTGCGAAGACAAAATGTGTGCGGGCTGCATGGCATGTGTCGATGCCTGTCCTAAAGATGCAATCGCTGTTCTTGAAAGGCTCGAGTACTATACCCCCAGTATCGATCAAAGCAAATGCATTGATTGCGGCAGGTGCACAGCTGTATGTCAACAATGCAATCCGCCTCAAGGCTCTAAACCTAGTAAATGGTTGCAAGGATGGGATTCTAACTCGGAGAGCAGGGGAACCTCCTCATCGGGCGGCTTGGCGGCCGCGATTATCCGAGGGTTTATTTCTGCCGAAGGAGTAGTTTGCTCTTGCTGTTTCCGGGACGGTCAGTTTGGGTTTGAGTTTTCTAGCTCGATTGCGGATGCCGTTAAATATAAAGGATCTAAGTACGTTAAAAGCAATCCAATTGGCTCTTACGCTCGTATAAAAAAATTGCTGGTTGAGGGTAAAGAAGTCTTATTTGTAGGATTGCCTTGCCAGGTGGCCTCTCTTAAAAACTTTGTCGGCAACAAGCTTCTTTCGAATTTATATACGGTTGATTTGATTTGCCACGGTACTCCTTCGCCTGCGATTCTCCGTCAATTCCTGAGTGAGAATGGGATTGACATGAATCAGCTTGAGTCGATTGAGTTTCGTTCTAAAGGCAGCTTTCAGCTAAGGGAGAACGAGCGAACGATTGATTTGCCCGGTGTTTTGGATGGGTATACAGTAGCTTTCTTGGCGGGGCTGGACTATACGGAAAACTGTTATCACTGCAGGTATGCAAGCATTGAAAGAGTTTCTGATGTTACATTAGGCGATTCCTGGGGGACGAATCTTACCGAAGAAATGCGTCGGGGTGTCTCCCTGGTTTTAATCCAGAATCAAAAAGGACAGCGACTGATAGACCTTGCTGGTGCTGAGTTAATGACGGTTGATATCGAGACCGCCATTAAGAATAACGGTCAGTTGAGGAGTCCCTCCGAGAAGCCATCTGCGCGAGCGCGATTCTTCGAGGACCTTTCATGCGGTAGATCAATTACCGATGCGGTAAGAAGGTCTTCGCCCAAAAGGTATTTCAAACAATCGCTTAAACGTTTGCTAATTCGCATTGGTTTGCTCAAGCGCGGGGGGGGGGTACGGAATTAAGGTCTCATTAGCACCTGATTCCAACCCCTTGCATTACATTAAAGGAAGCATTCAATGAAGATTCTTCTAATTGGTGAGGTCACAGGCAATACTGGACCTTCAAATGTACACAAGTCATTAGTGGAATATTGGCCTTCTTGCGATTCGATACGGCCGCTATATTCAAAAAGTAAAATCTCCAAGTTATATGAGGCTATTTCTGAGGGTCTTAAGAGCGATGTGATTGTCTCTTGCGGCGCTGGTTGGACGGATATCATTGCGCATCGGGTGCTTTCTGCCTTTGGTAAACCTGTCATTTGCTTTAATCATGGGTACGTCCCTTTTGAGAATGAGATCAACGGTCTCGGATATAGCGATAGAACTGTCAAGGCAATCATTAAGCATTTGCGTACTGCGGATTTGATCGTTGCGAATTCTTTCCTCCAGGAGAACTTTGTTAAGAAACAGCTGCCTGAATGCTCCGATAAGGTTAAGCACGTTTGCCTTGGGGTCAAAAGGTTTAAACAATGCGGCTTCGAAGGCCAACGTGAAAATATCGTTGCTGTTAGCGGGGGCACCCGTCCAATTAAGGCCAACGAAATAGTCGCGAAGGCCGTCTCGATTCTCAGAGATCGTGGTGTCGATTGCTCTTTAAGGGTGTACGGGCGACGGTACTCCGATAACTCTTCCTTAGATAATCTCATGACCTCGGCTGACGGTGAATATAGGGGCCAAGTTGCCTCCGATCAGTTTGTGAACGAGCTTCGAGAGTGCTCGGTATTCGTTATGAATTCTAGGCATGAGCCCTTTGGTCTCTCTGCCCTTGATGCGATTGAGGCCGGATGTTCGCTCCTTCTTTCGACTAACTGCGGAATTGCCGAAGTGATGTCGATTCAGGGATCCGATGTCGTGAAAAACTGCGAGGACCCGATCGAGGTTGCCGATAAGATCGAGGGATTGCTTCGAGCTCCTAACTCCAAGCGGCTGTTTGATTCCATCGATTTTGATGAATGTAGCTGGACCAAAACGGCCGAGACGCTACGAAATTACTGTGCGGAGGTATTAGGGTAAATGGCCGAAAGCAAGAAAGTGACCGTCTCCAAAAGAGATGTGATTTGGAATTATGTCGGCACGATCGCGTCTATGGGCAGTAACTTTTTGCTCTTGCCGTTACTCCTATCTTTTTTATCGAGTGCTCAAATCGGTCTCTGGTACGTGTTCGTAGCCATTTCGGGTTTTGCGCAGCTGCTTGAATTCGGTTTTACTTCTACCTTGTCCCGCAACATTCTTTATTGCCTGAGCGGGGCAAAGAAACTGACCAAACAAGGCTGCGACTATTCTTCTGTTGATGGAGAAGTTGACTGGCACTTGATGCGCGTCGTTCTTGATACGTCTAAAACGATATACGCTGTCTTGGGTCTCATCGCGTTATTTGTTGCGGCAACGTTGGGAACTTTTTACGTTTCTTATGTCACCGATTCTTTTTTAATTGAGGGTTCGTTGCCTGCATGGATTGTGTTTGTCGTTTCCATTTTCACTAACTTGTATTTTCTTTACTGTCTCACGTTTCTCCGTGGGCTTGGAGACGTTGCCGGTGAGAACAGGGCTAAAACGCTTGCCAGGATTGGGCAGCTTGCTATTACGGCGGTCCTTCTGTTTTGTGGCTTGAGCCTTCTCGCTGCCGCACTCGGCTTCTTGGCCTACAGCACTTTGCTGAGGTTATTTGCGATTAGGACATTTCGGAGCCATCATGACGTCGAAGAGGGGATTAAATCCGATGCCGCAGCTGTTGCTAAGGACGAAATGCTTGACGTTCTAAAGACGGTTTCGTTTGTGGCGTGGCGTGATGGTGTCGTATCTCTAGCCTGGTATGGCGCCACGCAGGCAACATCGCTGCTTTGCTCGGCTTTCCTAGGGCTTGAACAAACTGGTACGTATTCCGTCATGTTGCAGTTCGCGACGGCGATCCACCAGATTTCAAGCGCCTATTTACGTTCATGCTTTCCCACCTTCCAGTCTGCCTATGTCAGGGATGACAAGCAGACTCAGAAGGCGGTGGTCGAACGCGGAATTTCCTGCTATGTATGCATGTATATTGTCGCTACAGTTCTTGTAACGGCATGCCTGCCGATACTCACGCTTTTCAAGCATGATTTCATTTGCGATCCAGTTTTGTTCCTGGGTATTGCCCTCTATTACTTCCTGCTTAATCAGCACTCTCTGTTTTGCAACCTTATTGTTAGCATGAACGAGATTCCGTACTTCAAAGCGTATTTGGTATCAACTGCTGCTGGAATCTGCGTAAGTTGCGTTTTATGTGGCGCCTTTAGCTGGGGAGCCTGGGGTCTTGTAGTTGGCCAGGCAATTCCACAGCTCTGCTACAACAATTGGCATTGGCCACAATATGTTTTAAAACGTACCGGGCTTGGATATGTGCAGGCTATACACAGCGGTCTTGATTGGTGGAAAAATAGAATGGTTGGGCAAAGAGCCTAATTGAAGCATGTGCCTTTGCATGGTGACACGTAATTTCTTTCGCAAACTGACATCCGCATGGCGAACACGGCCCGCGCCCCGTCATATGATTTCTAGCGGCTAAACAACAAATCATTGACGAAGGGATACGGGTCGTGTCTGCGAACATCGTATAAGTCGACGAGGAGTCGCTGCGCAAGGACATATAGAATCTGGTGAGAAAGACCGTCGAGGAGACGCCCAGCGCGCTGGTAGACGAAAATGTGTCTGATTTTGTCGGGGCCGGCCGGTTAGGTGCTGGGGCTTTGAAAGCCCCAGCACCTTTTGCTTTATGGAACGGCCATGACTATGTGACGTTGCCGCTTGTACTCTTTGCCGTGGGCAAACAAAGGTTATCGACAATATGATTTAGACATGCTGCTAAAGTTTTGTAACGCCACCTGAAGACCACCGTTGCGCTGGCATCCAATCAAGTGATTCTGATGTAAGAAATGCCCTGTCAAAACCAGCATCTGAATTGGAAACTGGCATAAAAGCGAGTGATTTTCTTCTTGCATGTATCTTTACTGTCACATGGCTCCAGAAGATTCGAGTAGGGGTGGTCCTATGTCATGTTTCTTGGGGCGTTGCGGAAGCACCTTGCGATAAGCTGTTTCGCCATGGGGCCGTCGGAGCGCTTCGACTATTTCGTTAGCGTCTTTTCCGAGGGCTCCCTGCGGCTTTTCTCCGATTTTCTTGATTCGGATATCTCGATGATGGCCATTCACTCCGCTAAAGGGCTCGAGTGGGATATTGTTTTCATTCCGGGCGATACGCGTTCCGATTGGCCTGGAGCGATTTGCTCTCGGTGCGAAAGTGCTGGTATGTGCTCGCGTTCTCCGCGTGGATGCCGGATTGTGGATGTGAAGAAAAAGCCAGACGGGCTTATTGAGGAAATGGACCTGCTGTACGTCGGTGTCACTCGCGCCCGCAAAGCGGTATATGTCTCTGCTTCGATGCAGCGCAGGACAAATTACGGGAACTATCAGGTTGCCTGCCCCTCTTGTTTTCGTCTCTTCCGGGCATTGAACCCGTAAGCTGGACGGCCATGGACGGGGAGGGGTGATTTGTGGCGGTATGGAGCGTGTTCGCTATTGGAGCGAGGTCTGGCCCCGGCTCTCGCTGTGGTTTCATGGAGTGTGCCCAAGCTGTTCTTTGACTAGAACGGGTTGGGCACTGGCGTCTTGGTGGGATGCGGTGTTTGTTAAATTGGGCACTGTTGAATATTGCGAAACGGTTGCGCGGCATTGCCGATCATTTGGCACCGTGGGTTTAGTAAACTGCTATAAAAGCAGTTTGAAGTGGGGTTCTCATGATCCGAGTTCGAAAGTTGAAGTTATCGAATCATCCGGTATTAGGTAATCTGGAGTTGGACTTTACCGACTCCTCAAATAAAGCCGTTGATACTGTCATCATCGCTGGAAATAACGGCATTGGTAAAAGCAGCTTAGTCGAGCTGCTCTATCAAATCATGGCACATAAGTATCACGATATGCCATGTTATGTTGATTCGATCGAAGTAGACTTTGACTCCAAAATACTAACATACGAGTTTTATGCCAAGGATATTAAGGGGCACGACTATCTCTATGTCAAAGATGGCTTAGGCCTCGATAATTGGGTGGGTTCGGATGAATTTGCCGAGATTTTTCCCACTTCCGCTATCTTTTCTGATGTCGATATTAATTTTAAGTCTGATCAAATAACTAGTGTAACAAGTCGTAATATTGATGAATCTGTTGAGAGTATTCGATCGTCAAGTGATCTGCCCACTGAAATTAATCAACTTATTATTGATATTCAGGCTCTTGATGATGCTGATGTCGCTAGGGTTGCTAGGAACAATATGGAAACTGGGCTCTCGCGACTTCAAGTCCCTCAAAGGATGCCTAGGTTCACCAAATCTTTTGATCTGATGTTTGACGACTTGAATTACGACCGTGTTGATAATCGCAACGGCCATAAAGAAATTCTCTTTAAAAAGAATGGCCATGACGTCCGTGTTGATCAACTGAGTTCTGGTGAAAAGCAGATTGTCTATCGTGGGTGCTTTATGCTGAAGGACTCGCATGCGCTCAGAGGTTCGTTTGTATTTATTGACGAGCCTGAAATTAGCCTTCATCCTTCATGGCAGGAGAAGATTCTTCACTTTTATAAATCGTTGTTTCAGGACGAAGACGGGAACCAAACTTCTCAAATCTTTTGCGTAACCCACTCGCCCTTTATTATTCATGATGAAAAAAGATACAACGACAAAGTAATTGTATTGGCCAGGAATGGATCTGGCGATGTGGTCGCACAGGCTAATCCAGAGTTTTACGGTCCTGGTACGGTTCAAGCGGTGAAGGATGCTTTTTCGGTTTCTTGGTTTGCGAACGAAGCCCCCACTGTTTATCTAGAGGGGCCTACCGATGAGCAGTATTTCAATAAAGCACTTTCTTTTGCCCATATTAATAACCACTTGCGATTTAAATGGATAGGAAAGAAGAGCTCTGATGGATCATGTGAATTCACGGGCGCACCATCGCTTAATAAAGCAGCCGCTTATTTGGATGCAAATCCTCCTTCGGTCTTCACTGCTTTCCTGTTCGATTGCGATCAAAAGATTAATGAGTGTTTAAGCAACAATGTGTTGCGAACGAAAATGAAAACTTACGACTCCAGAAAGCATTTTAAGAAGGGAATCGAAAATGCCCTAGTGCTGGATGACGATTTCGATACGTCGGTTTTTTATCAGGAAAAGCAAACCTTTGGAGATTATGGCGATAAAAAGGTGATCTCCGAATTTCAAAAGCAAGCTTTTTGTGACCATATTTGCTCTCTGCCAGAAGGGGAGCTCAAACCTATTTTGACGCATCTAATTGATGCCATTGAGCGTATTGATAAGCAAATCACGATTGCTAAAGAGCAGAAATAACTACAGACATTACATCGCGCACCGAACGCTTAATGTAATTCCCGTATGCACTGCATTAGCGATGAATTTAGGGTACTATACCGACAGTGATACAGTCGTCGTGGACTCTAAGTGAGGCGATGACAAAGAAGGGTCGTTGTTCGGAGGCTTCCGGCAACGGCCCTTTGATTTTAGGAGCTTGCTTTGGCAAAAGAACTTTAGACTTTTGCTCAACTAATTGAACTCCTAGAGGGCCGTGGGGTGGCGACTGATGCTTCTACGACAGATTGCCTGAGGCGTGAGAGTTATTATGCGGTCGTAAACGGCTACAAAGCTCCGTGAAAAACAGCAGCCTGCTTGTTAAGGCCAAAGTTTTGTAAGGGGGTTCCTTCCCAAGGGGGGGCATCCCCTATGTTTATGGCATCTCGACTTGGGGGTCTCCGCTGAAAGACGCGCCCGTAGACAAGCTAAGGATATCAACTAGAATAAAGTCAATTGCGGTGGAAGCCTTCGGGCGACACCTTAAGAGGGTTGATGCGTCGGCCCTCTTTTTTGTTTGCATGTAAGATTCGGCCTGTCAAAACTTACATCCCAGCTGGAAAAAGGCGAAATTGCGGGTGTTTTTCTGCCGGCATGTAACTTTACTGATGCGTTGTTGCTCAGCCTTAATTCGCTACGGTTTGTCGGTAAAGGATTGACTGGGACTGGGCTTTTCCTTACAGTTCCAACCGTGATGAGGCCTTGCGACGGTACGTCCGGCTTGGTCCGTGGAAACCGCCTAAAGGCGGTTTTTGCGTTTAAGGGTTGTTTTCCAGCGGCTTTCGTAGCGGGTATTCATGGTTCGCATGGACTCTGCTCACATGACTTTTCCCGTAGTGGCGTAATTGATGCAGGTCTCCTATCTCTTGCCGTAATATAATTACGGCAAGAGATAGGAGACTCTCATGCTTAAGCGCTTTACTGTTGATGGCTATAGGAATTTTTCGGCTCCGGTTTCATTTAATTTTGCAGCTTCTCGTGATTACCAGTTTGCAGAAAATAACGTTAAAAACGGAACCGTGAAAACCGCACTTTTGATCGGCAGAAATGCGTCTGGTAAATCGAATTTCGGTTCAGCTTTATTTGACATTACGTTCGGCTTTCCAGAGGCATTCGATTATTCTGACCAGGATGATCGTCTGTTTTTGAATGCTGATTGCGGGCGAGGTACGGCACAGTTCACCTATGTCTTTGAATTTGACGGTCGCGAAATCAATTACTGCTATGAGAAGACTTCTCCGACTACTTGGCTTCACGAGACCCTATCGATTGATGGGGAACGAATTTTCGATTTCAATAACGCACGCGGCGTTTTCGAAGAGAACCACCTTGAACGAATCGGTGCTGCTGGCATTAATTTTGAATTCTTCGACGCTTCGTTGAGCCTTCTTTCTTATATAACGAGCAGTCTTCCAACTAATGTTTTAGGTGTCTTGGCTGAATTACGCCGATTTGTCTCGCACATGAGGCTGATTCGCATGGACAGCTTTCGATTAAAAGGGGTTGAAACAAAAAAGGTAATCGACAAAATCATACGCGAGAACAAAGTTGCGGAATTTGAATCATTTATTCGCAATTTTGGAGTCGATGAGTCCCTGATCGTTATTAAAGAGTCCGACGGCTCGCCTGTTCTATATTTCAATCATCCCATGCGATGCGTCCCGTTTGTCGAGGCATGTTCTAGCGGTACAAGAACCCTGGTTATGTTGTTCTCTGAGCTTGAGCTAAACGACTCGGCCAGTTTTTTGTTCATAGATGAGTTTGACGCTTTTTGCCACTTTGAGATGGCTGAGAGCCTTTTGAAGTTCTTTGGTTCCAAGGCCTCTTGTCAGATTTTGTGCTCCACCCACAACACTTCGCTTGTTAAGAATGGCGTAATGAGGCCCGACTGCGTTTATCAAATTTCTGCAAAAGAGGGTATTCGAACCTTGGCCGATTCCACCGATCGTGAGTTGAGGCTCGGCAACAATATCGAGAAGCTCCTCCGAGCCGGAGAGTTTGAGTAGCCATGAACGGTGCGTCTGAAAAGAACGTCCTGCTCATTGTTGAAGGCGCTAAACGCGAGCCTCAGCTGATGGGGCGTTTATTTGAATCTTTTAGCCTCGCGGATGATCATCAAATTGTTCCCGTCGAGATCAATGTTCATGACTTTCTTGATAAGCTCTTTCAAGAATACGGTTGCGATTTCGAGTCCATTGATCTTAAGCCCTTTGTCGCTGAGCTTCTTTCGGATAAAGATGATGCGGCTCAGCTTCTCGAATCCAGTTTTACAGACACCTTGCTCATATTTGACTTAGATCCTCAGGACAATCGGCTCGATTTTAAACGGCTTGAGCTAATGCAAGACTATTACTGCGATAGCACTGATATGGGTCAGCTATATCTGAGCTATCCATCGGTTGAAGCATATCGTGATTTTGATCCCTTGAAGTGTCTCTCTCTGGATGACGCCCTTGTTCCTTCAGATGTGATTTTTGGCAAGCGATCTTACAAGGACTGGGTTGCCAGGAGGGGAGATTCGCTTGCGGATATTGGGCGTATTGATGGTTTTACATTTGCCTGCATTATTGCCGTCCATGCCCTGAGGTCGCTTTGGTTAACTAATGAGCAGATGATGCCAATTGCAAACGAGTCTCTGGCTGACTTAGCTGCGACCGTGGCGGGCATCAATCATTCTGAACTTCTGCTCAATGAGATCGAACGTCTGAACAATGATTCATTTTGCGCATGCTGCACCTGCCTTTTCTTTATTGCGAATTGGCCTAAGCGACTTAACGACGTTATGAACAAGGCGATTAAGAGGGGTTTGGGTATTCGTTTGTTCTAAAGAGTCCCCTTCGCCACTTATCTCCGGAAGTGCGGGGAAAAATCGAAACTTGCCGAGCACACACCGATTTTTGCCAACAAAACCGCAGGTCGCGGATGCCCAAAACTGGGGTCTGGTCGACAGGTCTCGGTTTTTCACCGCACTTCCGGATTGGGCGCTCATTTAGCACTCTCGATGTCCCCACATCCTCTAAAAAAGTTCTTAAAACAGCCTTAAAGGCGTTCTAGCTCGCGTTGACAGCGTAAAATACGCATGTTTGACTAGGACAAAAGTGGATTTTAGGGGAGGAATGCGCCATGGAAGTGCTAGTTGTTGGCAACACCTCATATGTTGACGATGACTTTTGCGCCAAGGCGTTCCCCGGGGACCACGTTAAGGTCGTCGCTGCCGCGGAAGCGCGCCACGATGAGTCGTCGCCTCATGCTTCGTGGAAAGACCTCCTCCAGCACTTGGAGCAGGCCTACGAGTTCGACCGCGTAGTCTACCTGTCTAATTTCCTTACCCCGCATACCGATACCGTGGGCGATATCGAGCTGTTGCGCTCGGTCTTTCGTGCGTGCGCGGGTCGCCGGGTCCAACTGCTGTATGTAGCGGGGCCCGCGGGCGCCGAGGGTGCCGCCGATGCCGCGGGGCGAACGGGCAAGGGCATTATCGCGCACGCAGCCAACGACCTGTGCCGCTACTACGCTGCTCACGAGGGCGTTCAAACCAAGATCCTGCGCGTACCGTTCCTGTATACCGCGTCTGCCGCGCTGGAGGACCCGTTTTTGGTGCCGCTGTTCGACGCGTGCTCAACCGGATCGGTCGCTCTGCAGGGCGCGCAGGATGCGGCGTTTCCCCTGCTGTGTGCCGAGGAGCTTGCGGTGCTGGTACGCCGTATCTTCGATAGCTGGGATGGTAACTTTGAGACGCTCGACGTAGCCGATACCTTCCATCACACGGCGGGTGAGGTGGGCGACGCCCTCAAGGCGCTGTTCCCCGGCCTTGCCGTTGCCTATGGCGATTCTGCCGGCTATGCTCTGCCCGCCAGCGACGTCGCTCGCGTGCGCTATGGCTGGTTTCAGCGTTACGACTTGCTGCGCGACCTTTCGACCATTCAAGCTCGCTGGGGCGCTGGATGCATCAAAAAGATCAACCCGCTGCGCGCCGCCATCGACCGCATCCGGCTGCACACGCTGCCCATCAAATGCCTGGAGACGGGCGTTGCCTGGGTCCTGTTCGAGGTGCTGGAGCATCTGTTCTCCCAATCGGCCCAGCTCAACGCGCTTGATTATCGCCTGCTCTACGTGGTGCTGATCGGCACGCTGTATGGCTTGGACTTTGGCCTGGTTGCGGCGCTGCTGGCGTCGGTGGGTTTGGCCGCGAGCTACTTTACTCAGTACGGCTATACCTTCCAGGGCCTGTTCTACGAGCCGTCCAACTGGCTGCCGTTTATTGCGTACTTTGTGGTGGGTGCCGTGTGCGGCTATGTGCAGCTGCGCAACAGCGAAGCTATTAGGGCGGAGCGCGATCAAAATGAGCTCGTTCGCAACCGCAATACGTTCCTTACGCAGCTCTACCACGACGCGATCGAGGACAAGCGCGCGTACAGGCGCCAGATCGTGGGTCGCCACGACAGCTTTGGCAAGATCTTTGCCGTGACGCAGGAGCTCGACGTGCTCAACCCATGCGACATCTATCGCAAGTGCTGCGAGCTTCTGGGCGAGATCCTCGAGAACGATTCGGTGGCGATCTACCATGTTTCGGGCGGGGCATTTGCTCGCCTGGTGGCAGCAAGTCCCGCGATTGCCGAAGATGCCGCACGCTCGCTCACGCTTAAGCAGCTTGCACCTCTTTTGGGTGACGGGGGCCGTTCGAACCTGTGGGTGAACCGCGAGCTGACGCCGGGGCTTCCCATGTTTGGATACACGATCGAGCGCGACGGGGCACCCGCCGTGTTGATCTTTGTGCGTAGTGCGGCCGAAAACCAAATGACCCTCTATTATCAAAACCTGTTCCGCATCTTGTGCGGGCTGGTCGAAAGCGCGCTGGGCCGTGCCTTTGACTATGAGGCGGTGGCGCAGGATAAACGCTGCGTTGGCGGCACTTGCGTGCTCAAGCAGGCTGCCTTTGGCCAAGAGCTCGCGGCGGAGCAAGCGCTGGCAGATAGCAAGATGGGGAGTTTTTTGCTCCTGCGCGTGGTACCGGGCGTGGAGCCTGTCGGCGAGCTGGTGGGCGCAATTGGGTCGGCAATCCGCGAGAGCGACGCGGCGGGCTTGGTCGACGGCGACGTGCTCTATCTGCTTATGCGCCAGGCAAAGGCGTGCGATCTGCCCATTATCCGCGAGCGCCTGAGCGCAAAGCAGATTGCGGTGGAGCCCGTCGACGGCGAGGACATCGTGGCGCTGCTGCAGCACATCTCTTACACCGGTGACGGTGAGGGGGGTGCCGCTTGATCTCGCTTGTCGTTGCTGCCGTCTTGCTGCTGATTCATGCGCTGGTTTGCCTGATGCTGTGGACGCTCATGAAGCTGGGCCTGCTGCCGGTGCGCGGGCACATGCTGGCTGTGATAGTGCTGGTGCCGCTGTGGGGCCCGTTGCTGGTGGTTCTGCTATCGGTCCGCAGCGCGGTGTTTGGCGAGGGGCTGAAAGAGTCTGCGCTGGAGTCGCTGCGCTTCAACGACGACCTGCATCGCAGTATGTCGGTACCGAGTGGTGAGGACGATGCAGGCGTAGTGCCGCTCGAGGAGGCGCTCATCGTCAACGACCCGGCATACCGGCGCCGTCTAATGCTTTCCATGCTCACCGAGGAGCCCGACGCGTACCTGGCGCAGCTACAGGCGGCTAAACTTAACGACGACGTTGAGGTGGCGCACTATGCCGCGACGGCGGTGGCGCAGATCTCCAAGGAGTCCGACCTTAAACTGCAGCAGCTGGAGCGTGCCTTTAAGACGGACCCGAGTGCGCAAAACCTCAACGAATACTGCGATTTTCTTGGTGAATACTTGGGCTCGGGTTTGGCTGAGGGGCGCGTGGCTCAGATTCAGCGCCAACAGTACGCGCGCCTGCTTGCGCGTCGCTGTGAGCGTGAAGACACTTTTGAGCTGCGCATTCGATACGCGACGGCGCTGGCCGATGTCGGACAGATCGACGAGGCGCAGGCCGTGACCGACCAGCTGGTGCTCGACGTCCCCGAGGAGCAGGAGGTTTGGATGCTTTGCCTGCGCCTTGCCGTGATGCGCCGCGATGGTGACGAGGTTCACCGTGTGATCGATGCGATTGACAAGCAGCATGTGTATTTGAGCGCCGACAACCGCGAAAAGTTGGCGTTTTGGCGCGACGGGGAGGAGGCCAGATGAGTGTGGCGCAACATATCCGCGACCGTGCAGGCCGCTTTCGTTGGATGGGACTCCTCGTGGTGTGGGCGGTCTTTATTGCCATGGCCGCCGTGCTGCTGGTGGAGCGTGCCGGCGTGCAGTACAGTGCGGGCCAGCATAAGCTGGGGATGCTTGCCGCCAACGATGCGGTGCCTGCCTCCTCGGCAATCTTTGGCCAAAAGCCCACATGCCTGGTCATTATCGATTCCGATCAAGCTGGCGTCGAGGACGTAAAGGAACAGTTCGACCAGATCCTGCTCGACATGAAGATCGCGCACCGCGACGTGGACCTTGCCCTGGATGGTGCGGATGCCATTCCCTCGCTGACCTCCTTCGATCGCGTGATTTTGCTCATGCCGTCGCTCGATGGGCTCGGTACGCATCTGACCGACATTATGAGTTGGGTGAGTGCCGGCGGTTCGCTTATGCTCGCCATGCCGCTGGATAACTCGAGCTATCTGCAAGTGATTGCCTCCAAGCTTGGCATTGAATCGGCCGGATATGACTATGTAAAAGCCGAAAGTATCGTTCCGAGCGAGGACTTTATGCTGGGCGGGGGAGAGCGCTACGAGTTCTCGGATCCCTTCGATTCTTCACTTTCGGTTTCATTGCGCGAAACGGCGCGCGTCTGGGCAAAGACCGGTGACGCGGGCACGCCGCTCATTTGGTCTAACGATTGCGGCAGTGGTCACACCGTGGTGTGCAACATTGGCATCTACGACAAGGTCATGCGTGGGTTCTATGCTTCGGCCATAAGCTTGCTGGGTGATACCACGGCCTATCCGGTCATCAACAGCGCCGTGTTCTATTTGGACGACTTTCCTAGCCCCGTGCCCTCGGGCGATGGTACTTATATCAAGCGTGATTACGGCCTTTCCATTGCCGATTTTTACACCAAGGTCTGGTGGCCCGATCTGCAAAAGCTCGCGCAAAAATACGGCATTCGCTATACCGGCGTGATGATCGAAAACTACGAGGACGCGGTCAACCAGACCGAGCCCGCGCGCCAACCCGATACCACGCAGTTCCGCTATTTTGGCGGCATGCTGCTGCAGATGGGCGGAGAGCTGGGCTTTCACGGCTACAACCATCAGCCTCTGGCACTCTGGGACACCGATTACGGCACGCTGTATGACTACAAGACCTGGAAGAACAAGGAAACGCTCGTCGCATCGCTCAACGAGCTTATCGCCTTCCAAGATGAGGTGCTGCCCAACGCGCACGGCTCGGTTTACGTGCCGCCGTCAAATATCCTTTCGGCCCGTGCACGCAAGCTTATCGGCACCGACGTTCCGCGCATTAAGACTATTGCCAGCACGTACTTTGAGGACGGTACCGACCTGCCCTACGTGCAGGAGTTTGGCGTGGCGAGCGATGGCATTGTGGAGCAGCCACGTATTGTTTCGGGCGGCATGGTCGACGATTCCTATATGCGCCTGGCAGCCGTGTCCGAGCTCAACATGCACTACGTGAGCACGCACTTTATGCACCCGGACGACCTGCTCGATCCCGATCGCGGCGCCAAGGAGGGCTGGGAAGTCTACAAGGGCGGCCTGACCGACTACCTGGACTGGCTTACCAAGTCTGCGCCCGACCTGCGCCGCCAGACAGGCTCGGATTGCTCGGGCGCCATTCAGCGCTTTTCGTCGGTTACGGTGAGTGTGGATACCAGTGCGGATGCCTGGACGCTCAGCCTGGGCAATTTCCACGACGAGGCTTGGCTCATGTTCCGTACCAATAATGGCGAGCCGGGTGCGGTGACGGGTGGCGAGATTACGCATCTGACAGGCGACCTGTACCTGGTCAAAGCCACGGACAAGACGGTGACCATTGCGCGCAAGGAGGGTAGCGACAAATGAGAATCTGCTTGGTACTCGAGGGTTGCTACCCCTATGTGCACGGCGGCGTGTCTACCTGGATGCACGGCTACATTACGGCTATGCCCGAGCACGAGTTTGTGCTGTGGGTGATCGGCGCGCATGCTGCCGACCGTGGCAAGTTTGTCTACGAGCTGCCCGGCAACGTGGTCGAGGTGCACGAGGTGTTCCTGGACGATGCCCTGCGGCTTTCGGGCGAGCAGCACGAAGCCAGTTTTAACGACCGCGAGCGCGAGGCGCTACGCCGTCTGGTGTCGCTCTCCAATCCGGACTGGGACGTGCTGTTCGATATCTTTCAGCGCCGTCGCGTGCATCCGCTCTCGTTTTTGCAGAGCCGAACGTTTATGGACATCTTCCGCGACGTGTGCCTGGCCGAGTACCCCTACACGCCCTTTGCCGATGCATTCCACACCATGCGCTCCATGTTGCTTCCCGTGCTCTACCTGTTGGGCAGCGAGGTGCCGGTGGCCGATGTGTACCACGCCATCTCGACCGGCTACGGTGGCCTGCTCGCCTGCCTGGGCTCAAGCGTTCGCCATGCGCCGGTGCTGCTGACCGAACATGGCATCTATACTCGCGAGCGCGAGGAAGAGATCATTCGCGCCGATTGGGTGGTGCCGTCGTTTAAGGACCGCTGGATTCGCTTTTTCTACCTGCTTTCGGAGGAGATCTACCGCCGCGCCTTCCGCGTGACGAGTTTGTTCCATAACGCCCGCAAGACGCAGATCGATATGGGCTGCGATGCGGACAAATGCCTGGTCATCCCCAATGGCATCCAGTTCAACCGCTTTAAGGACATTCCCTTAAAGCCCGATGACGGCTGGGTGGACATTGGCGCTGTGGTGCGCCTGGCGCCCATCAAGGACGTCAAGACCATGATCTATGCCTTCTTTGAGTTGCACGAGCGCCTGCCCAAGGTGCGCCTGCACATCATGGGCGGCGTGGACGACGAAGAGTACGGCGCCGAGTGCCACGCGCTGGTCGATACCCTGGGCGTGCGCGACCTGATCTTTACCGGTCGCGTCAACGTGGTCGAGTACATGGAAAAGCTCGACTTTACCATTTTGACGAGCATCTCCGAGGGCCAGCCGCTTAGCGTGCTGGAGTCGCTTGCAGCGCGTCGTCCCTGCGTGACGACCGAGGTGGGCTGCTGCCGTGAGCTGCTCGAAGGCGCCCCGGGCGACGACTTTGGCGTGGCGGGTTTTGTGACGCCGCCCATGTATCGCAAGGGCCTGGCCGATGCCATGGAGCGCATGTGCGTGAGCCGCGCCCGTCGCATTGAGATGGGGGAGCGCGGGCAGCGTCGCGTTGCCACGTACTTTTTGCACGAGCAGATGCTCGCCAACTATCGCGCGCTGTACTACGAGACGGCGTGTGCGTTTAACCTGCCCAGAGAGGGGGAGTAGCCGATGGCCGGAATTGGTTTTGAGCTCAAGCGCCTGTTTAGGCGCAAGGGCCTGTTTGCCACGATGCGTGCTTACGGCTACGCCGGCATTGTGTGCACGGGTCCCATGCTGTTGGGCGTGCTGCTCCAGGTGGGTATCTTGGTGCTGTGCGGTCTGTGGGGTGTGGGCCGTGCCAACCAGGATCTGCTGGTGTGCATGGTGACCTACACACTGCTGGCCTCACTTTTGCTCACGAGCTTTTTCTCTATGCCGGTCACGCGCTTTTTGGCCGATATGTTGTTTGCCGAGCGCGAGGATGAGATCCTGCCTTCGTTTTGGGGATCTAATACCATCATGCTCGTTGCGGGCACGGTGCTCTACGGCGTCTTTTTGCTGTTCTCGGGCGCCACGCTGCTGCAGGGGCTGCTGTGCCTGTGGCTGTTCAACATTATGATCGTCAACTGGAACGGCATGAGTTACCTCACGGCCATCAAGGATTACCGCGGCATCCTTTGCAGCTTTGCGGCCGCCATTGGCGTGGCGTGCCTGTGCGCCCTGGCCGCGCTGGCGCTGGGACTGCCGCCGGTCGAGGGCCTGTTGGCGTCAATTGCTCTGGGCTACGGCGTCATGCTCGCCTGGGACGTGGTACTGCTGTACCGGTATTTTCCTCAGAGCGACCGCAGCCCCTGGCCCTTTTTGCAGTGGCTCGATCAGTTTATGCCGCTGGCGCTCACGGGTCTGTTAACCAATCTGGGACTCTTTGCGCACCTGGTGATTATTTGGGCCGGTCCCATTGGCGTGCAGGTCAAGGGCTTGTTTTATGGCGTGCCCTACTACGATGTGCCGGCGCTCATCGCGTTTTTGACGATCCTGGTCACGACCGTCAACTTTGTGGTCTCGGTCGAGGTCAATTTCTATCCGCGCTATCGCGACTACTACAGCCTGTTCAACGACGGCGGCGTGGTGGGCGACATTGTGGTGGCAGAGGAGGGGATGCTCTCCACGCTCAACAGCGAATTGCGCTTTTGCGCGCTCAAACAGTTGTTTGTGACCGCGGCGGTCATCTCGCTCGAGACCACGGTGCTCTCGGCCCTGCCGCTGGGCTTTAACAACCTGATGCATGGGTATTTTCGCACGCTGTGCGTGGGCTATGGCTTGTATGCCGTGGGCAATACGGTGATGCTCATCTTGCTTTACTTTACCGACTACAAGGGGGCCGTGTTGGCCTCGGGGTTGTTTGCCGGTGTGGCCGGGCTGGCGACTGCCGTGTCGTTGCTTTTGCCGCAGCAGTTTTACGGCTTTGGCTTTTTGTTGGGTGCGGCGGTGTTTTTTATCGTGGCGCTGCTGCGGCTCGATACCTATACCGCCAACTTGCCGTATCGTATCCTGAGCCAGCAGCCCATTGTGGCGACCGACAAGACGGGCTGGTTTACCGAACTTGGCCGGGTGCTCGACCGTGCCGAACAGCGCTATGAGGAAGGCCGCCATAAGGGCGTGCCGCACGGCGCGTTTGAGCGCTCAGTAGTTCGCGTGTATCGCAAGCATTGGGGAGGTTCTGATGACCGATAGGATGATGTCTCGCCGTCGCCTGTTTGAGGCGGCTGCCGGTGCGCTGTTGCTTTCGGGCTGCTCGGTGCAGGAAGACTCCTCGACTAAAAAGGTCAAAAAGCAGGACAAGATTAAAAAGGCCGAGGCCTCCGACCAGTCCAAGCACCTGCGCGACAAGGACGAGCTCTACGAGGTCTACGATGACTCGGGTATTGTGACCATGTACCTGACGGTCTCGCGCGGCAACAGCTCTGAGAACACCGACCACAGCTGGGCCGAGATCAACACGTACTCGGTGTATGACTATGCCGACATGGGCGTGACACGCTATCAGGTTATGGGCCTGCTGCAGCCGGGTGACGAAGACGGCCCGGTGGCCGGCGAGGTTGGCTATGGCGAGGAAGCGCCCAATGCTACCGTGCAGGTGCGCGGCCAGACGTCGAGCATGAACTCGCAAAAGAATTACAAGGTGGAGCTCAAAAAGGGCAAGGGTACCTGGCGCCAACAGCGCGCGATTGCGCTCAACAAGCACATGGGCGAGGGTATGCGTTTTCGCAACAAGATGGCCTACGACCTTATCCGTGGGATTCCCCAGATGATGGGCCTGCGTACGCAGTTTGTGCATCTGTGGGTGTGCGACCAGACCGAAAAGTCCAACGACACCTTTGAGGACTACGGCCTGTTTACGCAGGTGGAGCAGCTCAATAAGACGGCGCTTAAGGCGCACGGCTTGGATAAGAACGGGCACCTGTACAAGGTGAACAGCTTTGATTTCCATCGCTACGAGGACACCATTAAGCTCGCCGATGATCCCGACTACAACCAGGCAAACTTTGAGGGCATGCTCGAGATTAAGGGCGATTCGGACCACACCAAGCTCATCGAGATGCTCGATGCGCTCAACGACGAATCGCAAAAGATCGATGACGTGCTCGACACCTACTTTGATTCCGAGAATCTGGTTTATTGGCTGGCGTTTCAGATTCTGACGGGCAACTGCGATACGCAGAACCGTAACTGCTATCTGTACAGCCCTCTCAACTCAAATACCTGGTACTTTTTGGATTGGGATAACGACGGCATGCTGCGTAAGCTGGAGCTTTCTCTTACCGGGTTTTTGGACTACGCGAGCTGGGAGCGCGGTGCAAGCAACTACTGGGGCAACGTGTTGTTTAACCGCGCGTTGCGCAGTAAGTCGTTCCGCAGCGAGCTCGACCGCGCCGTCAAGGACCTGCGCTCGTATATGACCGAGGCACGCCTGAGCAAGATGATCAAGCATTATCGCGAGGTGACTGAATCGCTCGTCTTTGCCGCCCCCGATATCGATAACCTGCCCGTGACCAAGGACCAATACGAGCAGATCGCCGCGGCGATTCCCTCCGAGATCGAGGAGAACTACAAGAGCTTTCGCGAGAGTTTTAAAAAGCCCATGCCGTTCTACATCGGCGTGCCGCAGATCGATAACGGTAAGCTGCGTATTAACTGGGATGCGTCCTACGACTTTGAAGCGCGCGACATTCGCTACACCGTAGAGCTTGCGCGTGACTATGCCATAAGCGACGTGGTCTTTAAGGCCGAGGACGTGCTGCTTCCCGAGGTGACCTGCGATGCGCCCGATGCCGGCCAGTATTTTGTGCGCGTGCGTGCCACCAACTCCGACGGTTATACGCAAGATGCGTTTGACTACTATGTGGCCGACGACGGCAAGCACTACGGCATGAAGTGTTTTTACGTGCAAGACGGCGGTAAGGTCGTGGAGGATACGTATGAGGAGGGCTAGCGCGTTGCTTGAGCGCTTGGCGGCCCCGCCTGTGCGTGCCACGCAGGAGCGTTACCGCCACGAGCTCAAATATCTCATTAACGAGGGCGAGCACGCTGCGCTTGCCTGTCGCATGGCGTCGGTGTTTAAGCTGGACAAGCATGCACGGGCGGGTGGTTACACCATTCGCAGCCTGTATTTTGACGACTACTGCAACTCGGCCTACGAGGAAAAAGACGCCGGTATTCTCATGCGCAAAAAGTATCGCGTGCGCATCTATAACGGCAGCGACAAGGTGATTAAGCTCGAGCGCAAAAAGAAGTACGGTAGCTGGATTTACAAGGAGGACGCGCCGCTCACACGTGGCGAGTTTGAGCAGATTCTGGCCGGAGACTACGACTTTTTGCTGAGGAGCCCCTATCCGCTCTGTCGCGAGTTCTACATTGAGTGCATCTGCAACGTGATGCGCCCGAGGACCATCGTGGACTACGAGCGCGAGCCGTGGGTGATGGATGAGGGCACTGTGCGCATTACGTTTGACATGAACGTGCGTGCCGCGGTGGGAAGCTTCGATATCTTTGACGCGACGCTGCCCGCGCTGCCGGTCCTGGAGCCCGGCAAGCTAGTGATGGAGGTCAAGTTTACGGAGTTTTGCCCGCAGCTGGTGCGCGATATGGTGCCGCCGGGCGCAGCCGAGCTTACGGCGGTCTCCAAGTACTGCCTGTGCTACGACAAGACCGCCTACCTTCGCGGATTTAACTACTGGGAATCGGATTTTGGGAACCGAGGGGATATTTAGACCATGAGCACCAGGGACTTTTTTAAGAACTCCGTTTTGGAGGCGTTTGGCCAGGTCGACCCTGCCAAGATTGGCCTTTCGCTGCTCGTGGCGCTCGCCATGGGCATCCTGATCTATTACGTGTACAAGCGCTTTTTTACCGGCGTGGTGTATTCGCGCAGCTTTGCCGTGACGCTTGTGGGCATGTGCGTGCTCACCTGCATGGTCACGCTCGCGATCTCGACCAACGTGGTCATCTCGCTCGGTATGGTCGGTGCTCTGTCAATCGTCCGCTATCGTACGGCGGTTAAGGACCCGCTCGACCTGCTGTATCTTTTTTGGGCCATTACCACAGGCATTACGGCAGGCGCCGGCATGTACGCGCTCGTGGGGCTTACGGCAGTGGTGATTGTGGTGATGATTGCCGGCTTTGCGAGCCACCAGGACAAGGCGCGCGTGTACATGATGGTCATCCACTACACGGGCCAGACCGCCGGCGACGATATCGTGCGTGCATTTGGGCGCACCAAGTTTACCGTCAAGTCCAAGACCATGCGCGGCGACAAGGTCGAGATGGCCGTCGAGGTGTTCTCTGACGGTGTGGATATGCCCTATGCCGACGCCATCCGCGCGCTCGACGGCGTGGAGGACCTGACGCTCATCCAGTACAACGGCGAATATCACGGCTAACTATGTTCCGGCGTTTTAACAAACGCCGGACCGCTCGACGCTGCGCGGGCATCTGCCGGGCGATCTGCCGCTCAAACCGTCGCTCGCGTACATAAAGTACGCTTCGCTCCTCTTTCGCGGCACCTCGCCACGGCAGCTGCCCGCTCGCTGACGTTTGCTCGACCTGGATGGGCGAGTTGATTCATTGAGCGCGTTCGCGGGTATTATGGTGAAAGCGATTTTAATGACAGGGGTGCTCGTGGTTAAGATGAAAGATGTGGCCGAGCTGGCCGGCGTTTCGAGCGCCGCCGTCTCGCGCTACCTCAACGGTGGATATATCTCGGCGGACAAGGCCGAGCGCATTAAGCAGGCAATCGAGCTGACCGGATACGTGCGATCCAGCCAGGCTCGCGCGCTGCGCACCGGTTCCACCAAGCTCATCGGCGTCATCGTACCTAAGATCAACTCGGAATCCGTGAGCCGCATTACCGCCGGCATTGGTCAGGTGCTCGGTCGCCGTGGCTACCAGATGCTGCTTGCCAACACCGACAACGCGGCCGATCGTGAGCTCGAATACCTCGATTTATTCCAAAACCACCCGGTTGACGGCATTGTTCTGGTGGCAACTATGATCACCGACGAGCACCGTCGCGCGATTGAGTCGTGCCGTGTGCCCATTGTGTTGATCGGCCAACATGTCGAGGGCGCGGCGTGCGTCTATCACGACGATTACGAGGCTGCCTTTGAGCTCGGCCGTGCGCTTGCGGGTCGGGTGGATGGCAAGATCGCCTACATCGGAGTTACCGAAGAGGACCGCGCGGCCGGTTATGACCGCCGTCGCGGTTTTGAGGCCGGCTTGCGCGCCGCGGGTAACCCGCTCGATGCCGCCTTGATTCGCCTGGGCTCGTTTACGCTCGACTCGGGCTATCGCGCTGCGCGCGAGCTGCTTGCCGATGCCCCCGATGTTTCGTTTATCGCGTGCGCGACCGACACTATGGCTGCCGGCGCCCTGCGCGCTCTTGACGAGGTGCGTGGCATGGGCGAGGGCGTGCGTCGCGTGAGCGGCTTCGGCGACAACGCATTTTTGCGCGCGCTGACGGGCGGCATTCCCACCGTGCATTACGGCTACCTGACCAGCGGCGTCGAGGCGACCAATATGTTGCTCAACGCGCTCGATGGCGAGGAAGGGGAGAGCGGTCTAAAGTCGCTCAAGCTCGGCCATCAGCTTGTGAATGTCTAGGCCTTGGGCACGTCTGCCTGCCTCTGAGACCCCTGTTTTTGCTTCAAAACTACCTTTCGCCGGCTTTTTCCTACCGTTCACCCTACTATGAAAACGATTACAGTGTATGTGTCAAAGATGGCCGGGTGCACATGCGCCCGTTGGAGGAAAGGGAAGTTATGGACTACCGCAAATCAGCCCAAGAGGTGCTCGACAACGTCGGTGGCGCCGACAACGTTGTTTCGGCCGCACACTGCGCCACGCGTCTACGCCTGGTGATTGCCGATAATTCCAAGGTTAACAAGGAGGCCATCGAGAATGTCGATGGCGCCAAGGGCGTCTTTGAGGCCCAGGGCCAGCTCCAGATTATTTTTGGCACTGGCACCGTCAACAAGGTCTACGAAGAGTTCATCGCGCTCAGCGGCGTCGAGGCTGCCACCAAGGCCGAGGTAAAGGAGGCCGCGGCTCAGCAGCAGAACATCTTTATGCGTGCCATTAAGGTGCTCGGCGACGTCTTTGTTCCCATCATCCCCGCCATCGTGGCTTCGGGTCTGCTGCTGGGCATTATGAGCGCCCTCAACTTTATGGCCTCCAACGGCTTTGTCGCGCTCGACACCAATAACTTTATTTACAAGATTGCCGACCTGGTCTCGGGCACGTCCTTTGGCATTCTGCAGATCCTGATCGGCTACTCCGCGGCTAAGGCCTTTGGCGCCAACCCGTATCTGGGCGCTGTCGTCGGCGGTGCGTTCATCAACTCCTCGCTGCAGAGCGCCTACACGGTTGCCTCCGAGGGCGTGCAGACTATGGTCACCGTCATTCCCGGCGTGTACAGCTTTGAGTGGGTTGGCTATCAGGGCCACGTGATCCCCATCGTTATCGCCTGCGCCATTCTGGCCTTCCTCGAGAAGCGACTGCACAAGATTGTTCCCGAGATGTTCGACCTCTTTGTGACCCCGCTCGTCTCGGTGTTCGTGACCGTGCTCGTGACGCTCGTTGCCGTCGGCCCCATCTTTGTCTGGGCCGAGAACGCCATCCTCGGTCTGATCCAGGCCCTGCTCACCCTACCCTTCGGCATCGGTTCCTTTATCGTCGGCCTGTTCTATGCGCCTACGGTCGTCACCGGTATCCATCAGATGTACACCGCCATCGACCTGGGCCAGCTCGCCCAGTACGGCGTGACCTATTGGCTGCCCATCGCCAGTGCCGCCAACATCGCCCAGGGTGGTGCCGCACTCGCCGTTGCCTTTAAGACCCGCGATGCCAAGATCAAGGGCCTGGCGCTTCCTTCGGCTCTGTCCGCCTTCATGGGCATTACCGAGCCTGCCATCTTTGGTGTGAACCTGCGCTTCTTTAAGCCCTTCATCGCCGGTTGCATCGGCGGTGGCTGCGGCGCCCTGGTCTGCGCGCTCACTTCGCTGGCTGCCTCCGGCACGGGCGTTACGGGTATCTTCGGTATCCTGCTGTGCCTGGCCCAGCCCGTGCAGTACGCGATCATGTTTGCGGTCGCCGCGCTGGTTTCCTTTGCCGTCTCGTTTGTCCTGTACAAGGACGAGTCCAAGACTTCCGAGCAGGCCTAAGAGCTTTTGATTGAGGGGATGCCCGCGGGTCGTATGCTCGCGGGCGTTTCCCGTATCTGGTGCCGATCTCTGGTGTCTTGTTACTTTCGATCCGTTAGGACTTTGATATGTCTAATGCACTTGGTCGCGACCTTGCAAAGCTGGTCGCCGCTGTTGACGCCGCCGCCTCTGAGTGCGGTCATGGCGCGTATGGCCAACGCTTCCATATTATGCCGCCGGCGGGTTGGCTCAACGACCCCAACGGTCTCTGCCAGGCGGGTGGCGTGTTTCACGCGTACTTCCAGTATGCCCCGTTTGATGTGAACGGTGGCGTAAAGATGTGGGGCCATGCCACAAGCCGCGACCTTATGAACTGGGAATATGTTGGCGCTCCGCTGCTGCCCGACGAGCCGTTCGATTGCCACGGCGTGTATTCGGGCTCCGCGCTTGCCGAGGACGGCCGCATTCGCGTACTGTACACAGGCAACGTTAAACTCTCCGATGCAGACGGCACGTACGACTACGTCAATACCGGCCGCCGCGCCGATACTGTTTATGTCGAGAGCGTTGATGGCCTTGCCGGTCGGGAGTTCAGCCAAAAGCGTGTGGTGCTGGCGTCCGAGGATTATCCCGAGGATTTGACCTGCCATGTGCGCGATCCCAAGGTGTGGCGCGATGATAATGGGCGTTACCACATGGTGCTGGGCGCGCGTCGTCGCGTGGATGGGCCGCATGTCGATAGTCGATTTTGCGCCATGCACGGCGAGGGTGCCGGGCGCGATGTGGGCGAGATCCTGGTGTATGGCTCGGCCGATATGCTGAGTTGGGAGCTCGAGAGCCGCGTGTCTACCCCCGAGCGCTTTGGCTTTATGTGGGAGTGCCCGGGGTATCTGGAGCTTGAGGCGGATGGCGGCGTGCCGGCAAGGTTTCTGTCTTTCTCTCCCCAGGGGCTCGAGGGCGACCGTTGGGACCGCGGCAATGTGTATGCAGCGGGCTACATGCCCGTTACGGGTAACATTGCGGGTGGCAAGGACTCTTATGATCTGGGCGAGTTCCGCCTGTGGGACGCCGGTTTTGACTTCTATGCTCCGCAGGAGTTCACGACCGAGGACGGTCGCCACATTCTGATCGGTTGGATGGGCATGCCTGATGAGCCGACCTATGGCAACGATCCCACCGTGGCGTGCGGCTGGCAGCACTGCATGACGGTGCCGCGTGAGCTTACAGCCGGTGCCGGCGGCGTGGTGCTGCAGCAGCCGGCGCGCGAGATTGAGCACCATTATGCCTCGGTGCGTGTGGGGGAGGGCTCGTTGGAGGTTGCCGGCGATACCTGCTTTGACGTTGTTGTCGACGGTGTCGACGGCGCGTTTGCCGCGACCGTAGATGGCGAGCTGAAACTGGTGTTTGTGCCCGCCGAGGGCGAGCTTCCCGCGCGCTTTGAGATGCGATATACCGATGAAGGTCGCGCTTCTGCCGGCTGCGGTCGTACCGTGCGCTGGGAGCCCGTCGACGAGGTGCGCAACGTGCGCATTGTTGGCGATGTCTCGTCGGTCGAGGTGTTTGTGAATGATGGCGCGCTCGTGTTTTCGACGCGCATCTATCCCGAGGCCTATGGCGTGACCGTTGACGCCCCGGGTGCGAGCGTGACCTATCATACGCTCATCATCTAGGCGATTCGTCGCATATCGGCGCTATACTGCAGCCGTTACCCACGATGCGGGAAACATCCGCATCGTGGGTTTTTGTTAATGAAGGGAGGTTGCCGTATGGGCGTACAGCAGCTAGAAGAGGCCTGGGCTGCAAGGACTGGCGCGCGTGAGGCGCGTCTTGTTGCGGCCCTGCATGTGCCGGCGGCGCTGTCTCTGTTGGGGATTGTGCGTCCCGGTGACCGCCTGGTGGCCTTTGCGGACGACTTTGCCGATGCGTTTGCGAGCGGATTTGACGGCTGCGATGTTGTGATGGTGGGGGAGCCGTCTGTCGAGGCGTTTGCTGCGGCGTCCGGTGGATTTGCCGGCTCGTTTGATGCCGAGGGGCCGCACCTGTGGTGGTTCGTCAACTCCATTGGCGGGTTTGGTCTGCGTGTGCCCGATCTTCGTGCTCTGGGTCGCGCGGCTCGCGAGGCACGCGCGCTGCTCGTGGTAGATAACACGGTGCCTGGCGTCTTTGGGTGCGATCCGCTGCGCTTGGGTGCCGTGCTGTCGCTCGACGCGTCCGATCGCGTGTGTGCTGGTAAGGCACAGCGCAAGCTCGTTGCCGCTTCGGTGGCGCGCTCGCAGCTCAAGCGCCATCGTGTGGATGCTGCTGCCGAGTGCGCGCATGAGCTGCTCGAGGGGTGCGGAATGGCCGCGCTCGACTTGTCCTCCGTTGAGGCTGAGGTTCTAGAGTACGGGCTCGACACGCTCGACACCCGCATGCAGGCGCACTTCGATCGCGCCCGTGCGCTGGCAGAATATTTGGCTGCGAACGAGATGGTGCGCGACGTGCGCTACCCCGGATTGAGCTCGCATCCCGACCATGCGGTTGCAACGGGAATCCTCGAGCACGGCTTTGGCCCGGCAGTTGAATTTGACCTTATCGAATGCAGCGCGGGCGAGCTGTTCGATGCTTTGCCGGGGGAGTTCCGCACATCGCCCGCCGGCGGCGCAGCGACGCGCCTTTCGGCTCCACGCGGCAAGCAGAGGAGCACCGTCCGCCTCTTCGCCGGCACCGACGACCCCTTGATCGTGGCCGCCGCCCTAGACAACGCCCTCCGCAACTAGCTAAATCATCCTCGACTCCATAAGTTGCGGTGAAATATGGATTGATTTACGGCTTTAACCGCATAAACAGTCCCTATTTCACCGCAACTTATGAGAAGGGGTTGGGTAGCTAAAAAGTCCCGTCCCAAATTGGCTACTCTTTGATGCTGGCGATGAGGGCGTTGGCCTTTGCGGCAATTACTTGGTTGATGTCGGTCTGCAGCTCCTCGTAGACCGCTATGGCTCGTTCGCCGGCGGGGGTGAGGGTGGATCCGCGGGCGCCGTCGCGCTCGATGAGCTTGCAGCCCAGCTGGCCTTCGGCCTCGTTTACAATGCGCCAGGCCTTGGAATACGCCATGCCCATGCTCTTGGCGGCGCGGTTGAGCGAGTGCTCGCGGGCGATACCCTGCAGCAGCAAGACACAGCCGTGTCCAAACACGCCCGGCAGATCTTTGTCGAACGCTTGAATGACCAACTTTGCCGTCGTCTTGTACTCCATGTGCTCCACGTCTTCCCGCTAAAGTGTTTGCTGGGCAAACGCAAAGCCTGCGTCAAACCCTCGTGTGCTCTTCTTAAATCATGCATTGTAGCAGTCAAAGTGCGTTAAGATACTTCCCCAGTATTGGGCGCCCAAGGTTGGGCTGGGTCCTACGAGGCCTGCAGCCGACCGGTCGCATGGAAAAAGGAGAAACATGGCTACGTTCTTTCCCGGTGAGTCCCACACGTTTTCGGAGTATCTGCTGGTCCCTGGTTACTCGTCCTCGCAGTGCATCCCCAACAACGTCTCTCTTAAGACGCCGCTAACCCGCTTTAAGCGCGGTGAGAAGCCGGCAATCACCTTGAACATCCCCATGGTTTCCGCCATCATGCAGTCCGTCTCGGGCGTCGACATGGGTGTCGCGCTCGCTACCGAGGGCGGCCTGTCCTTCATTTACGGTTCCCAGAGCGCCGAGTCCGAGGCCGCCATGGTCAAGGCCGTCAAGGATCACAAGGCTGGTTTCGTTCAGTCCGATTCCACGCTGACCCCTGACATGACCATGGAGCAGGTCATCGAGCTCAAGGAGAAGACCGGCCACTCCACCATGCCGGTCACCGACGACGGCACTCCCAAGGGTAAGCTCCTGGGCATCGTCACCAGCCGTGACTATCGCCCCAGCCGCGATGACCACCAGACGAAGGTCTCCGAGTTCATGACCCCGCGTGAGCAGCTCATCGTGGGCGACAAGAACATCAGCCTTAAGGTTGCCAACGACGTCATCTGGGACAATAAGCTCAACGCCCTGCCCATCGTCGACGACTACGATCACCTCATGGGCATCGTCTTTCGCAAGGACTACGACAGCCACAAGACCAACCCCAACGAGCTGCTCGACGGCGACAAGCGCTACATGGTCGGTGCCGGTATCAACACCCGCGACTATGCCGAGCGCGTGCCGCTGCTCATCGAGGCCGGTGCCGATGTCCTGTGCATCGACTCTTCCGAGGGCTTCAGCGAGTGGCAGAAGCGCACCATCGAGTGGATCCGCGCCAACTACGGCGAGGACGTCAAGGTCGGTGCCGGCAACGTCGTCGACGCCGAGGGCTTCCGCTTCCTGGCTGACTGTGGTGCCGATTTCATCAAGGTCGGTATCGGCGGCGGTTCCATCTGCATCACCCGTGAGACCAAGGGTATCGGCCGTGGCCAGGCCACTGCGTTGATCGACGTCTGCCGCGCTCGCGACGAGTACTACGAGGAGACCGGCGTCTACGTGCCCGTGTGCTCCGACGGCGGTATCGTCTACGATTACCACATGACGCTCGCCCTGGCCATGGGTGCTGACTTTATGATGCTGGGTCGCTACTTCGCCCGCTTCGACGAGAGCCCGACCGAGCGCGTCAACGTCAACGGCCAGTACATGAAGGAGTACTGGGGCGAGGGTTCCGCGCGTGCCCGCAACTGGCAGCGCTACGACCTGGGCGGCGCTGCGAAGCTCAGCTTCGTCGAGGGCGTCGACTCCTACGTTCCCTACGCCGGCTCCCTCAAGGACGGCGTGGGCGGCACGCTCTACAAGGTCAAGTCCACGATGTGCAACTGCGGCGCTCTCTCGATCCCCGAGCTCCAGGAAAAGGCACGCCTGACCCTGGTCAGCTCCACCTCCATCGTCGAAGGCGGCGCTCACGACGTAGTCGTGAAGGACTCCCAGCAAAGCGTCAGCTACCGCTAAGCGGCTTTCCCAAGCACCGCACCTTGCCGTTCAAACCGTCGCTCGCGTACCAAAGTACGCGGCGCTCCTCTTTCACGGCAATCTGCGGCACCTGGAAAACCCGATCATGCTTTGGCGGGTAACAATTAGCGGTTGATTCACAACCACGTTATTTAGATAAAGCGAGATGCCTGCAAGTCGCAGGCATCTCGCTTGTCGTATTTGCTATCATCAGTCAAGTTAACCTTAGGGTCGGTCGGCTTAGCTTTGTTTGCTACAAGTTCCGCACGCAAAGAAGAGCACTTAATGTGCTCTTCGTCTTGCGCAGGACTGTCCGCAGTAGCGAATAAAGCTAAGCCGACCGACCCCAGCTAAGATTAAAGGAGCTGATATGTGCGATTGCACAGATCATAAGGACGAGATTCCTGTCTACGACGCGCAGGCCATTGAGTCCCGGTGGATGAAGGCCTGGGAGGACTCCAACCTCTTTGCCGTCGACACCGACGACAGCAAGCCCAAGAAGTACGTGCTCGAGATGTTCCCGTATCCGTCGGGCGACCTGCACATGGGCCACGCGCGCAACTATACCATCGGCGATGCCATGGCCCGTCAGGCCCGCATGCGCGGCTATGACGTGCTGCACCCCATCGGCTTTGATGCCTTTGGCCTGCCCGCCGAGAACGCCGCTATTAAGCACAACACGCAGGCTGCCGCCTGGACGTATAAGAACATGGACCAGGCGCTCGCCACGATGAAGCGCATGGGTTTCTCCTATGATCTGGATCGCATGGTCAAGACCTGCAGCCCCGACTACTACCGCTGGGGCCAGTGGATCTTTGAGAAGATGTGGGAAAAGGGCCTGGTCTATCGCAAGAAGAACCCGGTCAACTGGTGCCCCACCTGCAAGACCGTTCTGGCCAACGAGCAGGTCACCGAGGGCAAGTGCTGGCGTTGCGGCACCGAGCCCGAGAAGCGCGACCTTGAGCAGTGGTACTACAAGATCACCGAGTACTCTCAGGAGCTGCTCGACGATCTGGAGAAGCTCCCCGGCTGGCCCGAGCGCGTCAAGCAGATGCAGGCTAACTGGATCGGTCGCTCCGAGGGCGCCGAGGTCGACTTTACCCTGTGCGACCAGGATGGCGAGCCCATCGAGGGCGATGAGGGCAAGATCACCGTCTTCACCACGCGTGCCGATACCCTTTTTGGCGTCTCCTTCTTTGTCCTGGCTCCCGAGTACGCCGGCCTGCACGAGCTCGTCGAGGGTACGGAGTACGAGGAGGCCGTCACCAAGATCGTCGAGGACTCCAAGCATATCTCTGCCGTCGAGCGTGCCCAAGGCACCCTCGAGAAGCACGGTGCCTTCACGGGCCGCTATGTGGTAAACCCCGTCAACGGCGAGAAGGTCCCCGTGTGGGTTGCCGATTATGTCGTTGCCGACTACGGTACCGGTGCCGTCATGGCCGTTCCCTGTGGCGACCAGCGCGACTTTGAGTTTGCCCGTAAGTACGACCTGCCGATCGTGCCGATCATCCTGGACGATGAGGATCGCGCTGCCGTCGAGGCCAGCGGCGAGACCATCGATACCTTCCATGCCGAGACCGTCGACTGGGATTGCGCCCACGCTGCCGAGGGCACGCTCGTCCAGTCCGGCAAGTACACCGGAATGCGCGGCGGCAAGCACTCCGAGGGCGAGGCTGCGATCGTGGCCGACCTCGAGGCCATGGGCTGTGGTCGTCGCAAGGTCGAGTTCCGTCTGCGCGACTGGCTCATTTCCCGTCAGCGCTATTGGGGCAACCCCATCCCGGCCATCCACTGCGAGCACTGCGGCATCGTGCCCGTGCCCGAGGATCAGCTGCCGGTGACGCTGCCCGAGAACCTGGACCTGGGCGCTGGCGAAACCCTTGCCGAGTGCAAGGAGTTCTACGAGACCACCTGCCCGGTCTGCGGCCGCCCGGCCAAGCGCGAGACCGATACCATGGACACCTTTACCTGCTCCAGCTGGTATTACCTGCGCTATACCGATCCGCACAACACTGAGCTGCCCTTCTCCCGCGAGGCGGCCGACCGTTGGATGCCCGTCGATAACTACATCGGCGGCATCGAGCACGCCATTCTGCACCTGCTCTACAGCCGCTTCTTTACCAAGGCACTGCGCGACCTGGGCCTGCTGAGTGTGGACGAGCCCTTCACCAACCTGCTGTGCCAGGGCATGGTCAAGGACGAGAACGGCGACACCATGTCCAAGTCCAAGGGCAATGTCGTGCCCCCGAGCTCGGTCATCGAACCCTATGGCGCCGACACCATGCGTTTGGCGATCCTGTTTATCGCCCCGCCCGAGAAGGACTTCGACTGGGATCCCAAGGCCGTTGAGGGCGCCAACCGCTTCATCAAGCGCGCCTGGCGTATCGTTTGGCAGCTCGTCCAGTCCGGCGACGCCAACGTGGCCTTCGACAAGTCCGCGCTCGACGAGGTTGCGATGAAGCTCTATCGCGAGCGTCACCGCACCATCGCCAAGTGTACCGAGGACTTTGACCGCGGCCAGTTCAACACCGCGATCTCGGCCGTCATGGAGCTCGTCAACGCGGCGAGCGCTTACCTCAACGCTACCGAGGGTACCGCCCGCGACAAGGCGCTGTGCTACGGCGTGGCTAAGGATATCGTGAGCGTCCTTGCCCCCATCTGCCCGTTCTGGGCCGACGAGTTGTGGCACGAGGCACTCGGTTGCGAGGGCAACGCCTATACCGCTGCCTGGCCCGAGTTCGACCTGGCCGAGTCCATCGAGGACACGGTGCAGATCGTCGTTCAGGTACTCGGCAAGGTCCGCGGCCGCATCGACGTCTCCCGTGATGCCTCCAACGAGGAAATGCAGGCTGCTGCCGAGGCCGCCGTCGCCAAGTGGCTCGAGGGCAAGACGGTCGTCAAGGCCATCTGCGTGCCCGGCAAGCTGGTCAACCTGGTGGTCAAGTAAGCATTGCGCGCTTAACTGACGCATAAAAGACGAGGGGCGATCCGATTGGGTCGTCCCTCGTTTTTCATGTACCTGCCCTGATGTCTGCGGTCAATTGTCCTATTCTTGTGGAGAAGCTGTGCGCACGCTGACCTGCAGATTCGTACTGTGCTTGCACGTTTCCGCAGCTATTGGTATAGTTTGCTTGCAAATGAAGTTGTAATTGAAAGAAGTGGGGTTTCGGCCCCGCTTCTTTTTTGTATGGATGGAGGTGCCGCAATGGTCAAGACCAAGACCGAGCAGGCGATTATCGACGCGCTCGAGGCCGTCGCTCTCCAGCACGATATCGACATCGTCGACGTCGAGCTCGTGGGTGCCACCAAGGCCCCCTGCGTGCGCGTGCGTATCGAGGGTGCCGAGGGTCAGAGTCTTTCGCTCAACGACGTCACGGCCAACACCAAGTGGGTCGGCGATGTGATTGAGGAGCTCGACCCCATCTCTTCGAGCTATACGCTCGAGGTGTCGAGCCCGGGTATGGCGCGCCCGCTGCGCCGCCCGTGCGACTTTGCCCGCTTTGTGGGCGAGAACTGCGAGCTCACCTCCACCGCCACCGAGGGCCGTCGCAAGTACGCCGGCAAGATTGCCTCCGCCACCGAGACGAACGTGACCCTCGAGCTCGAGGACGGCGAGTCCGTCACCCTCGATTTCTCTGATGTTAAAAAGTGCAAGTTGAAGCCCACCTACGACTTCAAGCCCGCGAAGGAAGGAAAGTAAGATGGCAGCATCCGACATGATGTCCGCCCTGATGGAGCTTTGCCAGGAGAAGCACATCGACCAGCTCTACCTGATCGACCGCCTGGAGCAGTCGCTCGCCAAGAGCTATGCCGAGATCCTGCATCTTGAGTGGGGCGCCAAGGTGACCATCGACCGCACCACCGGCAAGATCTACGTCTACCGCCTGGAGCCGATCGACGATTCCATGGACGAGGAGGGCAACTTCACCGAGTTCGAGGAGATCGACGTCACCCCCAAGAACACGAGCCGCATCGCTGCCCAGCACGCCAAGGCCGAGATCAACGCCATCGTGCGCAACTCCGCCCGCGAGCAGATCTACGAGGAGTTCTCCGGCCGCATCGGTGACCTCATCAGCGGTACCGTGCTGCAGTCCACGCCCGACTTCACGATCGTCAAGATTCGCGAGGGCGTCGAGGCCGAGCTGCCGCACTTCGACCAGCGCCGTTACGAGAACGAGCGCAACGAGCGTCCGATGGGCGAGCGCTACCTGCACAACCAGCACATCAAGGCCGTGATCATCGACGTTCGCGACCCCAACTCCAACCTGCAGCCGGTTCGTGGCGAGCACAGCCGTCCGCCGATTGTCATCTCCCGTACCCACCCCGAGCTCATGCGTCGTCTGTTTGAGCAGGAGGTGCCCGAGATCTATGAGGGCACCGTCCAGATCAAGTCGATCGCCCGCGAGCCCGGCCAGCGCTCCAAGGTCGCCGTCCACTCGCTCGACGACCGTCTGGATCCCGTGGGCGCCTGCGTCGGCCCCAAGGGCAGCCGTGTTCGCGCTGTCGTGGGCGAGCTCCGTGGCGAGCGCGTCGACGTCATCCTGTGGGATGCCGATCCTGCCGTCTACGTCGCCAACGCCCTGTCGCCCGCTAAGGTCACCCGCGTCCTCATCGACGAGGAGAAGGCCTACGCCGGCGTCATCGTGCCCGACGACCAGTTGTCCCTCGCCATCGGCAAGGAGGGCCAGAACGCCCGCCTCGCCGCGCGCCTGACCGGCTGGCACATCGACATCAAGTCCGAGACGCTTGCCGCCGACATCCTCAAGAACGTTCCCGTTCACGAGGAGCCCGCCGCCGACCTGATCGGTGACGAGGAGGACGAGGACGTCCGCCGCTGCGAGTACGTGTCCGAGGACGGCATCCAGTGCCGCAACCAGGCTCGTCCCGGCTCCCGTTTCTGCGGTGTCCACGACACCGACGCCTTCGATGATGCGGAGGACCTGATCTAGCGCGCGGTCGCGCCGGGCGGGTCCCGGCGCGTCTCACACGCTCGTTCAGTCTCTAGGCACCCAAGGTGCCAGAAAGGGTAGGTGAAGTCATATGGCAAAAGTCCGTGTGTCCACCCTGGCCAAAGAGTTCGGCATGACCTCCAAGGAACTGATGGGTCATCTCGCCGATATGAAGATTCCCGCTAAGTCCGCTTCCTCCACCTTGGAGGACGCCTATGTCGCTATGGTCCGCAAGCAGCTCGCCTCGGTGATCGAGGCCCGCGCTCAGGAAGTCGAGGCCGCCAAGCAGGCCGAGGAGCAGGCAGCTGCCGCCGAGGAGGCCGCACGCGCCGCCGAGGCCGAGCGCGAGCGCATCGCCGCCGAGAAGGCACGCGAGGAGGAGCGTCGCCAGTTTGCCGCAGCCCAGGCTGCTGAGGAGGCTGCCCGCGCCGAGGCCGAGGCCAAGAAGAAGGCCGAGCAGGAGCGCCTTGCCCGCGAGAAGGAGGAGGCTGCCCGCGAGGCCCAGCGCCGCGCCGTTCCCGCTTCCGACTCCGGTTCGCGCTTCCGTTCGCTTCTCGACCAGATTGCCGCACAGGAGACCGTGCTCAAGGAGAAGAAGGACGCCGAGGACAAGGCCAAGGCCGAGCGCGCCGCCGAGCGCGGTAACCGTCGTGGCGGCAACAACGACCGCCGCGGTGGCCGTCGTAACGATCGCAACGCCTCCGACAACAATTCCGAGCGCAACGCCTCCGAGAGCCGTCCGCACAGCCATCGCACCAACGCCAGCAACAACGTCGCTGCCGGCATGGACTTCCCCAACCCCGATAAGCAGGGCAAGGGCAAGAAGCGCAAGGGCGGTCACAACAACGAAGAGGACCACTACAGCCGCATGGCTCGCGAGGCCGAGGAGTACAGCCGCGAGAAGGTGCTCGAGGAGGCTCGTGCTGCCGTCGAGGAGGCCTCTCGCGAGTCCACCGGTCGCCGCAAGAAGCGCAAGGAGAAGCGCGAGCGCGAGGCTGCCAAGGCTCAGGAGGAGCGCAAGATAGAGGAGGCGCTGGCCCAGGGCGTGAACCCCGAGGACCTCGACGCCATCAAGGTCTCCCAGGGCGTTACTGTCCAGGAGCTTGCCGAGGCGCTCGACGTTCCGGCCAACGACATCATCAAGCGCCTGTTCCTGCTGGGTACGCCGCTCACCATGACGCAGTCCATGTCCGACGACCTCGTTGAGCTCGTTGCCGACGACCTGGGCCGTCAGATCAAGATCATCACCCCCGAGGAGGAGAACACCTTCTCGTTCTATGACGATCCCGCCGACCTTAAGCCGCGCGCCCCGGTCGTCACCGTCATGGGCCACGTCGACCACGGCAAGACGTCGCTGCTCGACGCCATCCGTCACACCGGCGTTGCTGCCGGCGAGGCGGGCGGCATTACGCAGGCCATCGGCGCTTCGCAGGTCATGATCAACGACCGCAAGATCACCTTTATCGATACCCCGGGTCACGCCACCTTTACGGCTATGCGTGCCCGTGGCGCCAAGGTGACCGACATCGTCATCCTGATCGTCGCCGCTGACGACGGCGTCATGCCCCAGACGGTCGAGTCGATCAACCACGCCAAGGCCGCCGGCGTACCCATCGTCGTCGCCGTCAACAAGATCGATAAGCCGGGCGCCAACCCCGACCGTGTGCGTCAGGAGCTCACCGAGTACGGAGTCATCCCCGAGGAGTGGGGCGGACAGAACATGTTCGTCAACATCTCGGCCAAGCAGAAGATCGGTATCGACGAACTTCTGGAGACCGTGCTGCTCCAGGCCGACGTACTCGAGCTCAAGGCCAACCCGGACACCTTTGCCTCGGGCAACGTCCTCGAGGCCAAGCTCGACAAGGGCCGCGGATCGGTCGCTACCGTGCTCGTGACCCGCGGTACCCTGCACGTGGGCGATACGCTGGTCGCCGGCCTTACCTACGGCCGCGTCCGCGCCATGCTCGACCCCAAGGGCCGCGCCGTCACCGAGGCCGGTCCCTCCGACGCTGTCGAGATTTTGGGCCTGCAGTCCGTGCCCAACGCCGGTGACGAGTTCCGCGTGTTCGAGGACGAGCGCGAGGCACGCGCCCTGGCCGATGAACGTTCGCTCAAGGCCCGTATCGAGGAGCAGAGCCGCGTCAAACACGTCACGCTCGAGAACCTCTTCGAGACCATCGCCGACGCCGAGGTCAAGGAGCTCAACCTGATCATCAAGGCCGACGTCCAGGGTTCCATCGAGGCTCTTCAGGACTCGCTCGACAAGATGGATCAGTCCGAGGTCCGCATCAACACGATCCACTCCGCTGTCGGTGCCATCAACGAGACCGACGTCGTCCTGGCCGACGCCTCCAACGCCATCATCATCGGCTTTGGCGTCCGTCCCGACGGTAAGGCCCGCTCCGCCGCCGAGCGCGAGGGCGTCGAGATCCGTTGCTACGACGTCATCTACAAGTGCCTCGAGGAGCTCGACGCCGCCCGTATCGGCATGCTCAAGCCCACCGAGGTCGAGGTCGCCACGGGTACCGCGACTGTCCTGGACACCTTCAAGGTGCCCAAAGTCGGTATCGCCGCCGGTGTCCGCGTCGAAGAGGGCGAGATCGCCGCGACCGATTCCGTGCGTCTGGTGCGCGACGGCATCGTGGTCTTCAACGGCAAGATCGCCTCGATGCGCCACTACAAGGACGAGGCCAAGAGCCTCAAGAGCGGTTCCGAAGGCGGCATTGGTCTGGAGAACTTCCAGGACATCAAGCTCGGCGACCAGATCGAGGGTTACCGCATCGACCAGGTTGCCCGTACCGAGTAGGGGGTAGCGCTATGAAGCAAACGCAGGCAACCCGCCGTCTGGGCGAGCAGCTTCGCGAGAAGCTCGGTTATATCCTGCTCTTTGAGGTTTCCGATCCGCGTCTCGACCTGGTTACTTTGACTGCGGTCGAGGTCGCGGTGGACCGTTCGTTCGCGCGTGTGTACGTGTCGTGCGATGCGAGCCGCTACGACGAGGTCATGGAGGCGCTCGCTAGCGCCAAGGGCCGTATTCGCAGCCTGTTGGCTCGCTCGCTCGATTGGCGTGTCACGCCCGAGCTCGATTTTCGCATCGATCGCTCGACCGATGAGGCCGAGCGCATCACGCGTGCGCTGGAAAACGTTCCCGCCACGCTTGCGATCGAAAAGGACGAGGACGGCTATCCGATAGCGGATGCCGCCCAGGAGGCAGCTTTAGATGACTAATTCCGCCGACCTCGCCTCGTGCGAGTCTGCAGATATTCAGCGACGCATCCTCGAGCTCATCGAGGGTGCGTCCTCCATTGCGATTTCGGGACATACTTCTCCCGATGGCGATGCCTTGGGCTCCGTATTGGGTCTGGGCCTTTCGCTCATGAAGTTTTTCCCCAACAAGGACATTGCGCTGCTGCTGGCAGACGATGACCCGGTTCCTCGCATTTACCGCTTTATGGAGGGTGCCGACCGTCTGGTGCCGGCATCTGCGTACGCCGGCAATCCTGACCTGTTCATCTCGGTGGACGTACCGGTCGTCGAGCGCCTCAATAATTCCGCCGAGGTGCTTCGTCGCTCCAAGCATGTGGTGTGCTTCGATCATCATCCGGCGCGCGAGGAGTTTGCCGAGCTGAGCCTGAGGCGCGTCGATGCCGCGGCCTGCGCCATGATCATCGACCGCTTTTTGGACAATTGCGGCATTGTCGCACGTGATGGCGTTGCGACCTGCCTGCTGTGTGGCTTGGTTACCGATACCGGCCGTTTTCAGTACCAAAACGCCGATGCCGCCGCGTTCCATGCGGCCTCGCGCCTGGTGGCGCACGGTGCCGATCCGGCGCGCGTTGCGCTCGAGGTCTACCAGAGCATGCGCGTTGAGTTTTTGCACCTCAAGTCCATTGTCATGGGTCGCATTAAGACGGTCGCGCATGGGCGCGTGGCGTATAGCTATGCCTACCAGAGCGACCTTGAGGCCTGCGGTGTCACCTCGGACGAGTGCGACGGCCTGGTCGATGTGGTGCGTTCGGTGATGGGCGTCGAGGTCTGCATGTTCTTAAAGGGCATTGAGGGCGATACCAAGGTGCGTGGCAACCTGCGCTCCAAGGGCGACCTCGATGTGTCCGAGATTGCTGCCAACTTTGGCGGTGGCGGGCATCATGCCGCCGCCGGCTTTTCCAACAACGGAACAATTCGCGAGACGCTCGCCGTGGCACTTCCCATGCTGGCCGAGCTGGTGGGGGAGGATCCCGCTTCGGTGACCGTCGAGCTCTAACTTATTGGATGGTACATGGCTCGTCGAACGCCTTCTCAATTGAATATGCTGCTCGCCGTCGATAAGCCGGTGGGCTGCACGTCCCATGACGTGGTCTCGCAATGCCGACGCGCCCTCCATGAGCGGCGCGTCGGCCATGCCGGTACGCTCGACCCCATGGCATCGGGTGTCATGGTTGTGGGCGTGGGTCAGGCCACCCGTCTGCTGGGCATGCTCACGCTCGATACCAAAAGCTACGTCGCCGATATTTCGTTTGGCGCCGAGACGAATACCGATGATGCGGAGGGCGAGGCGGTCCGCACGGTGGCTGTTGCCAACGAGCTCCGCGATCCTGCCTATGCGCGTGAGCAATTGGCCTCCATGCTGGGTCCGCAGATGCAGGTGCCGCCGGCGTTTTCGGCTATCTCGGTCAATGGCGTTCGTGCCTACAAGTCTGCTCGCGAGGGCAATGCGGTGGACCTACCTCCGCGTCCCGTCGAGGTCTATGCCGCCGACCTGATCGCCGTGGGCGGCGAAGGTGATACGTGCGTGTGGACCGTGGCGTTCTCGGTGAGCAAGGGAACCTATATCCGAGCGCTCGCTCGCGACCTGGGCCGCGCCTGCGAGAGCGCCGCGCACATTTCCGCGCTGCGCCGCACGGCCTCCGGTATTGTTTCCGTTGGCGCCTGTCATGCGGTTGAGGAGCTTTCTCCCGAGTCCGCGGCGGGGTTTGCACTGGATCCCATTGCGGCCCTGGGCGCTACGCGTGTTGACTTGCCGGGCAATCTTGCCGACGACCTGCTCTGCGGCCGTCGCATTCCCGTTGAGCATGCGCTTGCCGATTTCTATGCCTCGAAGGCGCCGTTTGCGTTGGTGCTCGATGGGGGACTCAAGGCGCTCGCCCGTATTGAGGGTGGCCGCTTTGTCATGGAACACGTATTTCCTCAGGCAATCGGCGGTGTTCGATGATGTTGTCCGCTCGCGAGCTCGCGCGTATTTTTTTCGTGGGCGGGTCGGACGAGGCTCGCATCGTTGCTGCCGATGCGTTTGATGAGTTCGAGCACCTGGGTGCCGCATCGATTGCCATCGGTGTGTTCGACGGCGTGCACCGTGGACACCAGGAGCTCATTACGGCGCTTGTCCGTGATGCCCGTGCCCATGGCTGTAAGGCGGTCGTGGTTACCTTCGATCCCGACCCGGACGTTGTGGTGAGCTCTTCGCCCGCTCAAAAATTGATGACGACGGCCGACCGTCTGCATGCCCTGGCTCAAACTGGGGTCGATGCGGTGGTGGCCGTTCCCTTTAAGCCTGAGGTTGCGGCGCTTGACCATGTTGATTTTCTCTCGCTGGTGTCGCGTCTGGTCGACATTCGATCGATTCGCGTTGGCAGTGACTTTAGGCTGGGTCGTGGCGGTGCATCTGGTGTTGCCGAGATGCGCACCTGGGGTGCCGAGCGCGGCGTTGACGTGTATGGTCACGACCTGCTTTGCGAGGGCGGTGAGGCCATTTGTGCCACCCGCATTCGTCATGAGCTGGGACAGGGCCATGTGGAGCTTGCTGCTGAGTTGCTCGGCCGTCCGTATATGGTGCGTGGCGGTGTTATTCGTGGCCGTCACGAGGGTTCTGGCATGGGCTTTCCCACGGCAAACCTGCAGGTTCCCGACGGCATTCAGGTGCCTGCCGATGGCGTGTATGAGGGTCTGGTGCTGGTCGATGACACCGTGTGGCCCGCTGCCGTTAACGTCGGACTGCCGCCGACGTATGCCGACGATGCGGCATCTGCACATCTTGAGGCTAACTTAATTGGTTATACGGGCGACCTGTACGGCGCTTCCGTTTCGCTTGCGTTTACGCGCTGGCTGCGTCCCTCGCGTGTGTTCGATTCGCTGGATGAGTTGATCGCGACCGTCGAGGGTAATATCGAGGACATTCGTCATAACTTGGGTGAGCAGGGGGTGAGCATCCGTGATTAGTGATGAGGAAAAAGACCAGGTACGCGCTGCGTCCGACCTCGTTGCCATCGTGCAGGAAACGGTTGAGCTCAAGCCCCGCGGCCATGAGTTTTGGGGCTGCTGCCCCTTCCATGGCGAAAAGACGCCGTCCTTCCACATTATTCCCGCCACGCAGGTGTGGCATTGCTTTGGCTGCGGCGAGGGTGGCGACGTCTTCACCTATATCATGAAGCGCGAGAACCTGAGCTTTCCCGAGTCAATCCGTTATTTGGCCGATCGCGCAGGTATTGAGCTGCACGACACCGGAGATCGCCGCGAGCGCGGTACTAAGCGTGCCCGCATCTACGATCTGTGCGCCGAGACCGCCCAGTTCTACCACACCATGCTTATGCGCGGTAAGGACGGTCGTCCGCGCGAGTACTTTGCCAGCCGCGGCATGGGTGGCGACGTCTGCCGCCGCTACTGCCTGGGCTTTGCACCGGGCCGCAATATGCTGGTGTCGCACCTGTCTCAGGCGGGTTTTACCCCGCAGGAGATGATCGACGCCAATGTTGCCGTGAGCCGCGGGCGCGGGCAGTTTGCCGACCGCTTCTACGACCGTGTGATGTTCCCCATCTTTGACGAGCAGGGTCACAACATTGCCTTTGGCGGTCGCATTATGGGCGACGGCCAGCCTAAGTACCTCAACACCGCCGAGACGAGCGTGTTTCATAAAAAGCGAAACCTCTACGGTTTTAATTGGGCCAAGGAGTTTATCGTCGCGCAGGATACCGCCATCGTGGTGGAGGGCTATACCGATTGCATCGCCTGCTGGGAGGCGGGGATTAAAAACGTTGTCGCCACGCTGGGCACCGCGCTCACGGAGCATCATGTAAAGACGCTCACCCGCTTTGCCAAGCGCATCGTGTATATGTTCGATGGCGATGCCGCGGGCCAGAAGGCCGCCCGCCGCGCGATTCAGTTTATCGAGCAGGATTCGATGGACCTGCGCTGCGTGGTACTGCCCGACGGCAACGACCCCATGGAGTTTATTACGGCGCGCGGCGGCCAGGAGCTGCAGAAACGCATTGACGCCGCCGAGCCCCTCATGGACTTTGTGTACCGTTCGCTGCAGGAGTCGAGCGACATCACCACGCCGGGCGGTCGCGCAAAGGCGCTGGAAGATGCGCTGACGCTTATCTATCCGCTGCGCGACAGCTATATGATCGACACGTACTTTATCCAGATTGCCGATCTGCTGGGTTTGGATCTGGAGACCGTGCGTGCGAGCTCGGGCCGTGTGTTTCGTGATGTCGCCAAGCGCGAAGATGCGGAACGCCGTCGTGAGCAGAACTATGAGCGCCAGCGGGCACAGGCTGAGCGGTCCGGTAGCGCGGGCGGTCGGGCGTCGGGTTCTCGCGATGCCGGTCGCGGTGCTTGGGCATCGGGCGCGACGCCGCCGGTGTCCGCGCCGGTCGAAGAAGAGCCGTACGACTACGTCCCGCTCGATGCCTACGATGCCGCGCCCGTGGAGGTTGTCGACGACCTGCCGCCGATCGATGTGCCTGATGGTATGGGCTCTGTTCCTGTGCCTGATGGTTCGGACGCACCGGCTACGGCGGCGCCGATGGTTCTTACCGATCTTGAACGCAAGTCCTTGGCGGGGGAGCGTGAACTGCTGACCATGCTCACGAGCTACCCCGACCTGTTCCGCACGTATGCCGATCGCATCTGCTCCATCGAGTGGGTTGACCCACGTCACGAGTCCATCGCATGGGCCGTTCTGGCAACGCCACCGGGAACCGATCCTGCAGCCTGCATGGATGCGGCGCGCTCGGTGTGTCCCGAGGCGGCAACGCTTGTGAGTGCCGGGCGCATCTCGGCGACGAGCAAGCACCCCACCGAGACGAACATCGTGTTTATGCTCGATACGCTTGAGCTCTACACCATCAAACGCCGCATGCGTGCCGCACAGGCCAAGCTGCGCCAGGACCGTTCGCTCGATGATGAGGCCCGTCGCGCGCTAACCATGCAGGCCGCGCAGGATTCGCAGCGTCAGCGCGAACTGCAAAAGTCAATCGGCGGCGTGGCGGATCCGTTCCGTTTGATTGGCCTGGAGGCCGCAGGCACCGAACAAGCCTAGATGTTGTGGTCAACCAGCGTATTCTCGCCTATATCCAGCCCTCTTTTTGGGTATAGACGTCAATGTGTGTGCTAAAGTATTGAGTCCTGTGGACTATGAAGGGAGAATCTGTGCCAAAAAAGACTGAGAGCACGGGTACTGGGCTGGAATCCTACGTTGCAAAGCTTATGGGCAACGGCTCAAACAGGACTTCGGTAACCGAGGACGAGATTCAGGTCGCCCTGAAGGATATCGATGTTTCTGACGAGCAGCTCACCGCGGTGTATTCCGCGCTGCGCAACAGCGGCATCCAGATTATCTCCGCGAGCGGTAACGACGACGCCCCCATGGACGTCGACGATGACGATAACGATACCGATACCGACGATTTCGATGACGACGACGAGCACGATTCCGGCTCGCTCGACGATCACGAGCTCAAGATGGCCCGTCAGGCCGACGCCGAGATGGGTTCTTCCAAGAGCAAGAAGAAGCGCACCGTGCGCACGTCCCGTTCACGCTCCCGCGTGCGCGGCATCGATGCCTCCACGGTGATGCTGACCGGCGACCCGGTCCGTATGTACCTCAAGGAGATCGGCAAGGTCGACCTGCTGACCGCCTCCGAAGAGGTCGATCTGGCCATGAAGATTGAGGCCGGTCTTGAGGCCACCGAGAAGCTCGAGGCTGCCGAGGCAGGCGAGCTCGAGCTCACGCGTACCGAAATGCGTCGTCTTACGCGCATTGAGAACGTGGGTCTCGAAGCCAAGCAGGCACTCATCAGCGCAAACCTGCGTCTGGTCGTCTCCATCGCCAAGCGCTATGTCGGTCGCGGCATGCTGTTCCTGGACCTTATTCAGGAGGGCAACCTCGGTCTGATCCGCGCCGTCGAGAAGTTCGACTACCAGAAGGGCTTTAAGTTCTCCACGTACGCCACGTGGTGGATCCGTCAGGCTATTACGCGCGCTATCGCCGACCAGGCCCGTACCATCCGTATTCCCGTGCATATGGTCGAGACCATCAACAAACTCGTCCGCGTGCAGCGCCAGCTTCTTCAGGACCTTGGTCGCGACCCGACCCCCGAGGAGATCGGTGCCGAGATGGACATGAGCGCCGACCGCGTCCGCGAGATCCAGAAGATCTCGCAGGAGCCTGTGTCGCTCGAGACCCCCATCGGCGAGGAAGAGGATTCCCAGCTGGGCGACTTCATCGAGGACTCCCAGGCCATCGTTCCGCCCGATGCGGCCAGCTTCTCCATGCTGCAGGAGCAGCTCACCCAGGTGCTCGATTCGCTTGCCGATCGTGAGCGCAAGGTTATCGAGCTGCGCTTTGGCCTTGTCGACGGACATCCCCGTACGCTCGAGGAAGTCGGCCGCGAGTTTGGCGTCACGCGCGAGCGCATCCGCCAGATCGAGTCCAAGACCCTGGCCAAGCTCCGCCACCCGAGCCGCAGCAGCAAGCTCAAGGACTATATCGAAAGCTAGTCAAGCAAGAGGCGCCCTCAAGCACATTCGCTTGGGGGCGCTTTCATGTAGTCGTTGGGGACGTTCTTGAATGACTAGTCGTTTAAGAACGTCCCCAATGACTGGATCGGAAAATTTCTTAAAAAAGTTCTTGCCCTGAGCTGATTCGTCCGTATAATAAACTTCGTTGCTTGAGAGCACGCACCTATTCCTCGGTAGCTCAATGGTAGAGCACGCGGCTGTTAACCGCGCTGTTGTAGGTTCGAGTCCTACCCGGGGAGCCAGGTTGTAAAACCCGTCGCTTATGCGGCGGGTTTTTTCTTGCCGCGATCGCCTGGCTCGAACGTTACCGTATCAACATTTCGTGTCGAGGATGTAATCCCGAGGCCCGCCACCTCAACATGGCGCGGTCGTTGTAGAATATTCCAATGATTGCTCCCACGAGATGGTGCCGCGAGCACCAGATAAGGAGATTCTTGTGTCTGAGACCATTAACGGCAGCCTGAGCGTCTCGAACGACGTTATTGCCGATATTGCCGGTTATGCCGCGATGACGTGCTATGGCGTTGTCGGTATGGCTGAGCAGCTCCAGGGCGCCGAGAGCGTGCGCCTGCTTGCCGGTCAGCGCCTCCGCAAGGGCGTGCTTGTCTCCGCCGACGAGAACGGCCTTACGGTCGATCTTCACGTCGTGCTCGAGAACGGCGTCAACATGAAGTCCGTCTGCCACAATCTTTCGAGCTCCGTTGCCTTCACCCTGCAGGAGATCGCCCAGATCGATCCCGCCAGCCTTAAGATCGGCATCCATATCGACGCGCTCAAGAGCCGTCTGAACTAGCATCCGAAAACGGAGATTCAAATACCCATGATTGCAAAGACCATTCGCACCTGTTTTCCGATCGCTGCGGCTGCCGTTTCCGACAAGGCCGAGGAGATCAACAAGCTCAACGTCTTCCCCGTACCCGACGGCGACACTGGTACCAACATGTCGCTCACGCTCGCCTCGGTGACCAAGGAGCTCTCCGCCCTTCCTGCCGACGCCGACATGGAAGCCATCGCCGGCGCCATCACCCACGGCTCCCTCATGGGCGCTCGCGGTAACTCCGGCGTTATTACCTCGCAGATTCTTCGCGGCGTGGCCGAGGGCCTTGTCTCTGCCGACGAGCCTATCACGTCCGCCAACATTGCCTTCGCCTTCCGTCGTGCCGTCAAGGTTGCCTTCCAGGCTGTCCGCAAGCCCATCGAGGGCACGATCCTCACGGTCCTGCGCGATGTCTCGACCAAGGCCGATGAGTGCGAGAAGAAGAAGTTCTCGGCCGAGGATGCGCTTGATGCTATCGTCGTCGAGGCGTACCAGTCCGTCGCCCGCACGCCCGACTTGCTGCCCGTCCTCAAAGAGAACGGCGTGGTCGACTCAGGCGCCTTCGGCTTTGCCATCTTCCTGGAGAACTTTGTTGCCGCCGCGCTTGGTCGCAGCACCGTTGTCGAGGATTTCTCCGCTACGTTTGACTCCGCCGGCTCTGCCCGCGATGCCGCTCTTGGCCGTGTTGAGATCGAGGCTAACGACGACTGGGAGGGCTCGGAGTTTCGCTACTGCAACGAGTTCCTCTTTAAGGCTGACGCCCCGTTTGACGAGGACGAGTGCCTTAAGTTCCTAGGCTCCATGGGCGACTGTGAGCTGCTCGTGGGCGCCTATCCCGACTACAAGATCCATGTGCACTCCAACACCCCCAACCTGGTGCTCGAGCACATGCTGCAGCTCGGTCAGATCTATGAGGTCTTTATCCACAACATGGAGATGGAGGCCCACGATCGTACCGCCAAGATCCACGAGGATCAGGAAAAGGCCGCCGAGCCCGCCAAGGCGCTGGGCTTTGTCGCCGTTGCCGCCGGTTCCGGCGAGGCCGACATCCTCAAGTCCCTCGGCGTCGACGTGATCGTGTCCGGTGGCCAGACTATGAATCCCTCGACCGCCGACCTGCTGGGCGCGGTGGACCAGGTCAACGCGACCTCGGTCATCATCCTGCCCAACAACGGCAACATCCGCATGGCCGCTGAGGCTGCTGCTTCAGCCTGCACCGACAAGAAGGTCGCCGTCGTTCCCACCAAGACCGTCCCGCAGGCCTTCTCCGCGCTGTTCGCGGTCCTGCCCGATTCCGAGCTCGAGGATGCCGTCGCCGCCATGGTCGACGCCATCAGCGAGGTCCGCGATGGCGAGGTCACCCGCGCCGTGCGCGACTCCAGTGCCTCTGACGGTTCTCCGATTTACTCCGGTGACGTCATGGGTATCATCGCCGGCTCCATCGACGTGGTCGGTTCCGACGTGAAGCAGGTCACGCTCGACTGCATCAACCGCATGCAGGAGGAAGAGGAGGGCGACGCGCTGACGATTCTGGCCGGCGAGGAGCTGTCCGATGAGGCCTTCCAGGAGATCGTCGACGCTATCGAGGAGGCTCAGCCCGATCTGGAGATTGACGCCCATCGTGGCGAGCAGCCGCTCTATCCCGTGATCTTCTCGATCGAGTAGGCAACTGCCCATGTCCGAGCTGTGCTCCGTGCCGCGCGTCTCGGAGCGCTTTGCCCAGAGCAATGCGCTCGACGAGGATATCGCGCGACTCAAATATGTTTCGGGTAAACGTGAGGAGGCCCTTCGCCGTCTGGGAATTCGGACGGTGGGGGACCTCCTTCTCCATATCCCTCATCGATACCTCGACTTTACCCGTTCTTGGTCTATCGAGATGGCGCCCATCGGTACCGTGTGCACCATCATCGCCACGGTCGACCGTATCGTCCAAAAGCAGCCGCGTCCGCGCATGCAGGTGACCGAGGTCTCGCTTGTTGACGAGACGGGCGTGCTGCAGGTCGCCTTTTTCCGCCAGCCCTGGATTGCCCAGCAGCTTAAGCAGGGCGACCGCCTGGCCGTGATGGGCAAGGTCGAGTTTGCCTACGGCTTTAAGCAGATGGCCTCGCCGCACTTTGAAAAGCTCGAGGACGGGCGTGCCGCAGGCACCATCCTGCCGGTCCATTACGTGAGTGATGGCGTGAGCCAGGCGTGGATGCGCCGCATCGTAAGCGGCGCGCTCGAGGTCGTCGGCAATCCGTTCGATCCGATTCCCGCGCCGCTGCGCGCAAAGCGGAAGCTCATGAGCAATGCCCGCGCGTTGCGTTCGATCCACTTTCCCTCGAGCATGGCTGAGCGCGACATCGCACGCCGGCGTCTTGCCTACGAGGAGTGCCTCTACCTGCAGCTGGCGCTGCGTCTGCGCAACGACGGCGGCCTGGTCGATGTGGTGCCCTATGCCCACACTGCGGGCGAGCATCTGGGCGCGCTTAAACAGGCCCTTCCGTTTTCGCTGAGCGACGAGCAGGAGGCCGCATTCCAAGACATCCTGCATGACATGTGCGATGGCGGGCGCGTGATGAACCGTCTGCTGCTGGGCGATGTCGGTACCGGTAAGACCGCCGTTGCCGCCTGCGCGCTGGCTGTGGCTGCCGATAGCGGCACGCAGGCCTGCGTTATGGCGCCCACGGGCGTGCTGGCGCGCCAATATGCCGATAAGACCGGCCCTCTGCTCTCGCAGGCCGGCATGTCCTGGGCACTTCTGACGGGTGCCACGCCGGCCGCAGAGCGCGAGCGCATCCATGCACAGCTGGAATCGGGCGAGCTTGACGTGCTCTTTGGCACCCACGCGGTTCTTTCGGATAACGTTGCGTTCAAGCATCTGTCGCTCGTGGTCATCGATGAACAGCACCGGTTTGGTGTGGGCCAACGCAACGCCCTGCGCGCGAAGGGGCCGGGTGCCGATCTGCTCGTTATGACGGCGACGCCCATCCCGCGTACGCTGGCGCTTTCGGTCTACGGCGATCTGGACACGAGCATCATTCGCCATCGGCCCGTCCCTGGTGCTGGCGTGACGACACGCGTGCTCACCGAGTCGAGCCGTGACCTCGCCTATGGCGCCATCCGCGAGGCGCATGAAAAGGGTCAGCAGGCCTACGTGATTTGTCCGCTCGTGGAGCCGAGTGACTCGGCCGATGAGCTGGAAGACGTGCCCGGTATTGCTCGCGACGACGAGGGCCGCGTAACCGTCCCCGTGCCGCTGCACGATACGGCAACCGAGCTCGACCGACTGCGTCTTGCGTTGCCGGGGCTTACCGTCGAGCGCCTTCACGGCCGCATGCCGGCGGGGGAGAAGGACCAGGTTATCGATGCCTTCAAGCGTGGCGAGATTGACGTGCTCGTCTCGACTACGGTGGTCGAGGTGGGCGTCGACGTGCCTAACGCCACCGTCATGGTCATCGAGAACGGCGAGCGCTTTGGATTGGCTGCCCTGCACCAGCTGCGCGGCCGCGTGGGCCGTGGCAGTGTGTCGGGCACGTGCCTGGTCATGACGCACTCCAAGGGCAACGGCGGCGCATCGGCGGCACAAGACCGTCTCCAGTCGCTCGAAAAGACCTCGGACGGCTTTACGCTCGCCCAGATGGACCTGCGCCTGCGCCATGAAGGCGAGATCCTGGGTTATCGCCAGCATGGTGGTGTGACCCTGCGCTTTGTCGACCTGGACGCCGACGAGGAGCTGATCGAGTGGGCCCATTTGGACGCGGTCGAGCTCTTGCGGTATGCTTGCAACCTTGACTCTGTGGCGACGCGTCCCTTGCGCGACGCGGTCGCCATGCGTTATCGACATATCTTTAAGGAGGTCAGCGGAGGATGAGAATCATCGGCGGCGAATGGCGCGGTCGTAAGATCGAGGAGCCCCGTGGTCGCGATGTCACCCGCCCCACGACTGATCGCGTGCGCGAGGCGTGCGCATCTATGGTCATGTCGGCATTCGATTTCGATCTGGACGAGGTCCGTGTGCTGGACGCCTTTGGCGGCTCCGGTGCCTTAGGGTTAGAGATGCTCTCTCGTGGGGCCCGCTCGCTCACGACGTTTGAGATCGATCGCAACGCTGCGCGGCTCATTACCAAGAATATCGAGTCGCTCTGTCGTGACCGTGCGCGTTGGCGCGTGGTCACGGGCGACATGCTGGCGAGTGCCTCGCGCGGCCGTGTACCGGGCGGCCCCTTTGATCTGGTCCTGCTCGACCCGCCCTATGCTTTTGGTGCCGAGCCGGTCGAGGAACTGCTGCAGAACCTGGCTCAGCAGGGTCTGCTTGCACCTGGCGCTTTTGCCCTGTTTGAGCATGCCGCCGCCGATGCGGGCGCGCATCCGGTAGGCTTTGAGACTGTACGTGAGAAGCGCTACGGCATTACCTCGGTCGACCTGCTCCGTTGGGTCGGCGATAGCAAGGACGGCGGCACTGATGCTAACGAAAATGACGAGGCAGTATCCCCGGAGGACGCCCATGAGTGACACTATTAATCGCGTGATCGTCCCGGGCACCTTCGATCCCATCACGTTTGGCCATATCGATGTGATCCGCCGCGCCCGCCGCATCTTTCCCAGCGTGATCGTCGCTGTTGCCGAGTCGCAGGGTAAAAACGGTGTGGGCACCACGTTTATGCTCGATGAGCGCGTGGCTCTGGCCCGCGAGGCGCTCGGTGATATCGACGGCGTCGAGGTCCTGCCCTTTACCGGCCTCTTGGTCGACTTCGCTCGTGAGCAGGGGGCGGGGGCCGTGGTCAAGGGTCTGCGCGCCATGACCGACTTTGAGTATGAGCTGCAGCAGGCCGACCTTAACTATCGCCTGGATAGCGAGCTGGAGTCCATCTTTGTCATGAGTGCGCCGCAGTACGGCTATATCTCGAGCTCGGTCGTTCGCCAGATCGCCTCGCTCGGCAGTGACGTATCGACGTTTGTCCCGTCCAACGTGGTCGAAGCGCTCAAACATCGCTTTTCGTGACGTTTCTTATTGCCTGGTGGCATGTGGTAAACTAGCACGATGATATGTTACCTATGAAAGGAGACCGGATGCCGGGCGAGAATTTTCCTGGCGATAGGATCGTCAGCTTGGTCGATGAGCTCGAAGGGCTGATCGAGGAAGCCAAGCCGCCTTTCGGCAAGAACGCTCAGTTCAAGGTCATCGACGCCGACGTGTTCTTCAACATCCTCGACGAGATCCGTATGAGCTATCCCGAGGAGTGGCAGAAGTCCCGCCGTATCCTTAAGGAGCGCGAGGAGCTTATGGCTTCCGCCGCCGCTCAGGCCGATTCCATCATCGCCGACGCTCAGCAGCAGGCCCTTACCATTGCCGGTGAGCAGGAGATCGTCCGCCTTGCGCAGCAGCAGGCCGACGACATCCGCGATCGTGCCCAGCAGTACGAGCGCGAGACGCGTTATGCTGCCGAGGACTACGCAGAGCAGGTCTTTACGCACCTGGAGGAGAACCTCAAGAGTCTGACCGGCACCGTTACCCGTTGCCGTCAGCAGCTCAACGAGGGTGCTGCCCAACAGAATGGTCAGTGGTAATGGCTGAGTTCCCGAGCGTTACCGTCGATCTTTCCGAGCAGCTCGAGTTTCCTGGAGATTCGTATCCGCTGACCGGTAAGGTCGATGTCGCCACCTACACGGTGGGCGAGAAGGAGTACCAGCTACAGGACGGCATCGGCTACGACGTTGTCTTTACCAATGCCGGTACCGGTGTCTTGCTCACGGGCATGGTCCGCGCGCACGCCACCGGCGAGTGCGACCGTTGCCTGGAGCCCGCCTCGTTTGATATCGCCGGCGAGATCGAGGAGTTCTACCTCTTTGAGGAGCCCGAGGATCCCGAGGCTTACGAGGACGGCTACGAGCTCCTGGGTGAGGACCGCATCGTCGATCTGGGTGAGCCCATCAACGATGCCGTCGTTATGGACACGCCGTTCGTGGTGCTCTGCAAGCCCGATTGCCGTGGTCTGTGCCCCACATGCGGTTGCAATCTCAACGTCGAGCAATGCGATTGCGCCGCCCAGGCAGAGGCAGAATGGGCCGCTGCCACGGAAAATCCATTTGCAGCATTGAAGAATCTCAAGCTCGATGAGTAAAACTGTGGTAGTATCGCTACTTGCGCGTAATCGCCACACTGGATAGTTCATAAGGAAGGTCACTATGCCCGTACCTAAACAAAAGCAGGGTCGTATCCGCACTCACACCCGTCGTTCCGCCAACATGAAGATCTCGGCTGCGGCTCAGTCCACGTGCCCCCGTTGCGGCGCTGTTAAGCTTCCGCACCACGTGTGCCCCAGCTGCGGTTTCTACAAGGACCGCGAGGTTATCGTTACCGAGTAACGGTATACTCTGGATGCGATGCCGTTCCAAATGGAACCACAATGGCCGGCTCAATGAGTCGGCCATTTTTGTATAAGGAGTATGTATATGAGTAACGTTCGCGTTTGTGTAGACGTTGTGGGCGGAGACGAGAAACCTCAGGTTGTTCTCGATGGTATCGAGGCTGCGCTTGCCGCCGATCCCGATATCGAGGTCTTGGCAGCTGGTCCCGCCGAAATCGTCAATCCCTTTGCCGCTTCCCATGCACGTGTTGAGGCCCTTGAGGCGCCTGACGTTATCGCCATGGATGACGATCCCATTCGCGCCGTGATGACCAAGCGTAAGTCGTCGATCGTGCTTTCTTGCCGCGCCATTAAGAAGGGTAATGCGGACGCGTTTTTCTCTGCCGGCTCCACCGGCGCCATGACCGCCGCTGCCACCGCCTACGTGACGCCGTTTAGGTATCAGGCCGAAGGCAAGAAGCAGCCGGTGCGCCCCTGTCTGACCAATGCGCTGCCCAATCGCGCCGGCGGTCTGACGGTGCTGTGCGATATGGGCGCCAACCCCGATGTCGAGGTCGATGACATGGTGCGTTTTGCTCAGATGGGTAGCGCCTATGCCCGCGTCGTCCTGGGCATCGAGCATCCCCGCGTGGGCCTGCTTGCCAACGGCACCGAGGACGAGAAGGGCTCCAACTTTACCAAGGCCTGCTTCCCGGCCATGAAAGCCGCCGTTCCCGGCTTTGTTGGTAACTGCGAGGGCACCGATCTTACGTCGGGCAATTTTGACGTCGTGGTCGCCGACGGCATGTCGGGCAACATCGCGCTCAAGGCCACCGAGGGCGCTGCCAAGTTTTTGCTGCAGGAACTCAAGGGTGCCTTTATGGCCTCGCTCGGCACCAAGATCGCCGCGCTGCTCATCAAAAAGCAGATGCGCGAGATTAAAGCCAAGCTTTCGGGCGACGCCAAGGGCGGCGCGATTCTTTTGGGCCTGCGCGGCGTGGTCCTGATCGGCCATGGTGCCACCTCGGTCGAGGCTGTTAAAAACGGTACGCTTGCGGCGGCCGAAGCCGTGCGCGCCGGGCTGGTCGAGAATGTCGCCAACTCCATGGACGGCATCGTTTTATAACAGCGGCGTTATGCGTCTCGGGGCGTGCGTCGTGGGGTAGAATCAGAACCGTGTCTTGGTACCGCCCGGGCGGTACCATTTTTTGGTATTCATGCACTATGAGAGGAAGCGCTATGGACCGCTCCGAAATCTTCGACAAGATCGCCGAGGTCGCTGCTGACGTTCTGGGCGTCGATGTTGCCGAAATTAGCGATGAGACCACCTTTGACGACCTCGATGCCAACTCGCTCGAGCGCCTGCAGCTGGTTACGGCTATCGAGGACGAGTTCAACCTCGAGATCGATGACGAGACCCTGCTCTCGCTCAACTCTGTCGCCGACGCCGTCGACGCTATCGAAGCTGCCAAGGAGGCCTAAGTCTTGGCTTTATCCGACCGACTTACGCGCGCCCAGGAAATCCTGGGCCACGAGTTCAACAATAAGGTGCTGCTGCGCGCGGCGCTTACGCATCCTTCGGCAGTCGAGGGCCAGCCGGTTTCTGCCAGCTATGAGCGCCTTGAGTTCTTGGGCGATTCCATTTTGGGCGCTGTGGTCGCACGCTCCCTGTTTGAGTCCTATCCGGAGTTTGACGAGGGCAAGCTCACGCGCTTGAAGGTGTCGCTTGTCTCGGGCGCTACGCTGTCCGAGGTTTCTCACGAGCTGGGCATCGACGACATCATCATCTTTGGTGCCTCCGAGACCGGTACCGGTGCGCGCGGCCTGCATTCGGCCCTCGAGAACGTCTATGAGTCGCTCGTGGGCGCGCTGTACCTGGATGCCGGCTGGGACGTTGCGGCGGAGTTTATCCATCGTACGCTTAAGCCGCATTTGGCTTCCGAGCGTGCCGAGCATCCTGCGAATCCCAAGTCGTTTTTGCAGGAGTGCGTGCAAGCCGACGGTCACGAGCCCCCGGCGTATAAGCTCGTTGGCTCCGAGGGCCCGGCGCATGCGCCCACCTTTACCGCCGTAGTGTTGGTCGATGGTATTCGCCAGGGTCGCGGCTCCGGCTCCTCAAAGAAGGAAGCCGAGGGAGCCGCCGCGCTCGAAGCACTCGACCGCATGGGTTACACCACCAACGGCGTGATTCTGAACAAGAAGCACGTGTAAGCGAGGAACCGTGTATCTCAAGTCCCTCACGCTCAAAGGGTTCAAGTCGTTTGCCGACCGCGCCCATATGACGTTTGAGCCAGGCCTGACCGTCATCGTCGGTCCTAACGGCTCGGGAAAATCGAACATCTCTGACTCGATTCTGTGGGTCCTGGGCGAGCAGAGCGCCAAGCAGCTGCGCGGCCAGGCCATGGAGGATGTCATCTTCTCTGGCTCGTCAGCGCGCAAGCCGGTGGGTGTCGCCGAAGTCACGCTGGTGCTCGATAACTCGGACCATATGCTGCCCGTCGATTTTGACGAGGTTGCCATCACCCGTCGTATGTATCGCTCGGGCGAAAGCGAGTACCTCATCAACTCGAGTCCGTGCCGCCTGATGGACATTCAGGACATCCTGCACGATTCGGGCCTGGGCAAGGATACGCATTCCATCATCAGCCAGGGCAAGCTCGACGCCATTTTGCAGAGCCGCCCCGAGGAGCGCCGCGCCCTCATCGAGGAGGCCGCCGGCATCTCCAAGCACAAGCGCCGCAAGGAGCGTGCGCTCAAAAAGATTAAGTCGATGGACGAGCATCTGACGCGTGCCCGCGACATCAATAAGGAAATCGCCCGTCAGCTGCGACCACTGGAGCGTCAGGTCGATCGCGCACGTAAGTACAAAGAGCTGTCCTCGCGCGCGAACGAGCTTACGCAGATGCTAGCCGTCGATGAGCTGCGTTCGCTGCAGTCGCAGTGGAACGACCTGGAGAGCCGCTCCAAGGAGGGCGCGGCCGAGCTGGAGCTTGCGCAGTACCGCATGGGCGAAAAGGAGCGTGAGCTCGAGAAGCTCCAGGTCATGCTCGAGGAAAAGGGCCTGTTTGTGGGCGATCTGGGCGAGCAACGCCGTCATATGCAAGATGTGGTCGGCCGCATTAACTCTGACATGCGCCTGCTCGAGGAAAAGGGCCACAACATGGTGTCGCGCCTGTCCGACATGCGCGGGCAGATCTCGAGCTCCGAGCATCAGCGACGTCGCGTGGTCGAGGAGCTCGAGGACGCGCGTGCGCAGCTTGAGGAAGTGACCGGTGCGCACATGCAGGCCCAGGAGGACGTTGACGCCGCTGGTCCTGCTGCCGCTGAGCTCCACGAGCGGCGCGTGGCGCTCGACAATCAGATTTCGCAGCTTACGCGTGAGCAACGCGATGTGCAGCGCGTGGCCGACAACGCCGCGCTCGAGCTCGCCAAGGTGAAGGACTCGCTGAGCAACGCTGAGGTCGAGGACAACATGTATGTCTCGCGCCTGGAGCAGATTGACGAGCAGCTCGAGGAGGTCACGGCCTCGCTCGAGAGCCGTCGCAACCGCGCAGAGGAGCTTGAGGGTGCTCTTGAGGAAGCGCGCCAGGCCCAGGTCGATGCGCGTGAGGCCACCGAGGTCGCCCGTGCGGCGCTGAAGGACTTGCGTGCCCGCGAGAGCGAGGCGCGCAACAAGCTGTCCGAGGTGCGCTCGGAGCTTGCCAGCCAAAAGAAGTTTGATGCCCGCATGGCCGACAGCTCGCCGCTCGTGAGCCGTCTGGTGGGTGCGTTGGGCGACGATGTCTCGGGTCGTCTGGGCGACGTGCTCGAGGCCCCGCGCGAGCTTGAGGGCCTGGTTGAGCAATTGCTCGCCGGCGATATCGATGCGCTACTGTTCGACGATACCTCCGCGCTTGAGCGTGCCGGTCGTGCGGCCCTGGACCAGAAGAAGGCCTCGGGCGAGGCGCTGCTGGTGGCGCGCGGCGTGAGCGGCTCTACCGCCGCTGAGGGCGCCTCCGGTACCCGTTTGGTTGATCGTCTGTCCGTGCGCGCAGGCTACGGTCCCGTCGTCGAGGCGCTGCTCGGCGGCTATTACGTCGTGGACGATCTTGCTGCCGCGCTGTCGGCGCCGGTCGTTGACGGCGTGACTTACGTGACCCCCGATGGCGCCCGCGTCGCCTGCGGCGGCCTGGTGCGCGTGGGCCTCGATGCCGGCGAGGCGTCGGGTGCCCTGGAGCGCAAGCGTCGTATTCGCGAGCTGGAGGGCTTGGAGCCCGATTTGGCTGCCGTGTTTGAGCATGTGTCGGATCAGGTCGTTGAGGCCAATGCGGCCGTTGAGGAAGCGCGTGCCGCTGAGGGCGATGCCGCCGGCGAGATCGCCCGTCTTGAGGGCGAGCGCCGCTCGTTGCTCTCCGAGATCGGTCGCTTGGAGCAAAGCGCCAACAATGCCGAGGTCGAGCGCGTGCGCATCTCCAAGCGCCGCGAGCAGGCCTCCGAAGCCGTTCGCGCTGCGCGCCCGCGCGTTGGCGAGCTCACCCGTTCGCGCGACGAGGCCCGTGCGCAGGCAAGCGACCTGGGTCTTCAGATTGCCGAAGCCAACGACGAGCTCGATCGCGTGCGCCGTGACGACTCCGAGGCAGCCGGTAAGCTCGCCGACGCCAAGGTTCGCCTAGCCCAGACGAGTGAACGCCTGCGTTCGCTGAAGGGCCGCGTGCCCGACCTGGAGCATCGTCTTGAGGGCATCGACCGTCGTATCCGCGGAACACGCCAGGCCTCGCGCTCGCTCGAGCTGCTGCGCCTGCGCGTCGATCCCATGCACGAACGCTATTCTGCCCTGTTGGAACGCGCGTCGGATTGGGCAGCGCGCCTGCGTGACCAGGCCTCTCTGGAGGAGGCGGACTCCGCTTCGCTCAAGAAGACCATCGAGGATGCCAAGGCAGAGGTTGCCCGCGCTAAGGAGCGGGTCGATACCGCCTCCGCCACGCAAAACGAGTTCAAGGTCGCGCGTGGCAAGCTCGAGGTGCAGGTAGAGGCCGCCATTAAGGCCATTACCGCCGATGGCACCACGGTACTCGAGGAAGCGCTCATGCTTCCGGCGCCCACGGACCGCGATGCCGCCGAGCGCGAACTCAACCAGCTTGTGCGCCAGATCAACAACCTTGGTCCCGTTAACCAGGTTGCCATGGAGGAGTACGAGCAGCTCAAGCGCCGCGCCGATTACATCGAGGGGCAGCTGGCCGATCTGGAGAGCGCGCGCAAGGCGCTCACCAAGATCACCGTGGCCATTGATCGCAAGATGCGGAAGGCCTTCCTGGTGACGTTTGAGAAGGTCGATGCGAACTTCCGCGAGATCTTCGCTATGCTCTTCCCGGGCGGCCAGGCTCATCTGGAGATGACCGATCCCGAGCATCCTGCCGAGACGGGTATCGAGGTCGTGGCGCAGCCGCGCGGCAAGCGCATTACCAAGATGATGCTCATGTCGGGCGGCGAGAAGAGTCTGACGGCGCTCGCCCTGCTCTTTGCCGTGTACCGTACACGCACGGTGCCGTTCTATGTGCTGGACGAGGTCGAGGCGGCACTCGATGACGCCAACCTGTCCAAGCTCATCGGCGCGCTCGATGTGTTGCGTTCCGATACGCAGCTCTTGGTCATTTCGCATCAGCGCCGTACTATGGAGGACGCTGACGTCCTCTATGGCGTCTCGATGCAAGCCGACGGCGTCAGTCGCGTCGTCTCGCAAAAACTCGATCGCGAAACCGGAAAGGTCGTGAATGCATAATGGGATTCTTCGATGCTCTCTCGCGCGGACTTGAGCGCAGCCGCGAGGCCCTCAACGAGGTCTTCTACTTTGGCGGCGAGGTCGACGAGGATTTTTGGGAGGACCTGGAGGACACCCTCGTCATGGGTGACATGGGCGCCGAGGTCGCCATTCAGGTCTCCGATGACCTGCGCGAAGCCGCGGCCAAGAAGAACCTCAAGACCGCTCCGCAGCTTCGCCGTGCCCTGGCCGAGCAGCTTGAGCAGCACTTTGTGCCCATCGAGCGCGATCCGTTCTCCGATACGCCGAGCTGCGTGCTGTTTGTGGGCATTAACGGTGCCGGCAAGACCACGACGGTCGGTAAGATCGCGAGCGCCATGGCCGCCCGCGGCAAGAACGTCGTGATCGGTTCGGCCGATACCTTCCGCGCTGCCGCTATCGAGCAGCTCGATGTGTGGGGCCAGCGCGCTGGCGTCCCCGTCATCAAGCGCGACCGCGGCTCCGACCCGGCAAGTGTTTGCTACGACGTGCTCGACGAGGCCGACAAGCGCGGCAGCGACCTGGTGCTTATCGATACCGCCGGCCGTCTACACACGAGCCCTGAGCTCATGCGCGAGCTTGCCAAGGTGGTCAATGTGACCCGTAAGCGCGCCGCCAATATGGCCGCCGGTCCCATGCCGGTTTCGGTCGTGCTTGTGATCGACGCCGCGACGGGCCAAAACGGTCTGAACCAGGCGCTCGAGTTTAACGAGGCGCTGGGCCTGGACGGTATTATCATGACTAAGCTCGACGGCACGGCTAAGGGCGGCATCGCCATGGCCGTGGCCGAGAAGCTCAAGCTCCCGATCCTGCGCATCGGCGTGGGCGAGCAGGTCGATGACCTGCAGGAGTTCAATGCCAAAGATTTCTGCCGCGCCCTGGTGGGCGAGTCCAATTAAGGAGTGACTAGTGTTTGATTCCCTGAGCGATCGCCTCAACGACACATTTGACCGCCTGCGCGGCAAGGGCAAGCTGACCGAGGCCGATATTACTTCGGCCATGCGCGATATTCGCATGGCGCTGCTCGAGGCCGACGTCAACTTTAAGGTCGTCAAGGAGTTTGTCGCCAAGACTAAGGAGCGCTGCATGACCGCAGAGGTCATGGAGTCGCTCTCTCCGGCGCAAAACGTCGTCAAGATCGTGCTCGACGAGCTTACCGAGATGCTCGGCTCCACCGAGAGCAAGCTCGTCTTTAGCAACCGTATTCCCAATGTCATCATGCTTGTGGGTCTGCAGGGCTCCGGTAAGACCACGGCTGCCGTAAAGCTGGCCTACCTGCTCAAGAAGCAGGGTCGCTCGCCGTTGCTCGCCGCGTGCGACGTCTACCGTCCCGCTGCTGCCGACCAGCTGGCCACGCTCGGCGGCGAGATCGGCGTGCCGGTCTTCCGCGGTGACGGCGAGCACCCGGTCGATATCGCCAAGGGCGCCATCCAGGAGGCCGTCGACCACCTGCGCGATGTGGTCATCGTCGATACCGCCGGACGTCTTCAGATCGATGAGCAGATGATGCAGGAGGCCGTGGACATCAAGAAGGCCGTCAAGCCCGATCAGGTGCTGATGGTCGTCGATGCCATGACCGGTCAGGATATCGTCAACGTCGTCTCGACCTTCGCCGAGCGCACCGACTTTGACGGCGTGATCATCTCTAAGCTCGACGGCGACGCCCGTGGCGGCGGCGCGCTTTCGGTGCGCCAGGTGACCGGCAAGCCCATCAAGTTTGTGAGCATGGGCGAGAAGCCCGATTCGCTGGATCCGTTCTACCCCGATCGTATGGCCAAGCGCATTCTGGGTATGGGCGACGTTGTCGGCATTATCGAGAAGGCCCAGGAGGCGGCCGACGCCGAGCAGCTCGAGGCCGCCGAGCGCATGCTGCGCGAGGGCTTTACCATGAACGACATGCTCGACCAGATGAAGGCCGTCAAGAAGATGGGCGGCATGAAGGGCATTCTGGGCATGCTCCCCGGTGGCCAGCGTGCGCTTAACCAGATGGGTGGTAACCTGGACGAAGGTATCTTCGATAAGAACGAGGCCATCATCATGTCGATGACCAAGGAGGAGCGCCTTCGCCCCTCCATCATCAACGGCCAGCGCCGTGCCCGCATTGCCAAGGGCGCCGGCGTGACCCCCACCGAGGTCAATAGCCTTATGAAGCAGTGGGGCGAGATGAATAAGATGATGGGCCGCATGCGCACGATGGCCAATCAGGCGCAGGCCGGCGGCAAGAAGGGCAAGAAGGGTAAGAAGGGCAAGAAGATGCGCATGCCCAATATCCCCGGCCTGGACGCTATGGGCCTGGGCGGCATGGGCGGCCTGGGAACGGGCGGCCCCAAGTCCGATATGGACCTGCTGCGCCAGATGGAAGCGCAGATGCGCAACAAGAAGTAACGACTAGTTGAGTCGTGTATGGCGAAGGCCGCCTGGATGGTATTCCAGGCGGCCTTCGCCGTTTGTTCGCTGGTTGTCGCACGCGTGGAAGCGTGTTCTCGACGAGGTGCTTGCCGCTAGTGGCAGCCGCAGCCTTCGTGCCCGTCATGGTCGTGGTGACCGTGGCAGCCGCAGGACTCGCCATGCTCGTGGATGTGCTCGTGATCATGTCCATGGCAGTCGCAGGTGGCCTCGCCGTTCTGTGCGAGCGTGCCGGCAATGAGGGCCTCGACGCAGGCATCGCAGCTGCCCTGGGCGCCCGCATAGACCGTGATGCCGGCTTGGGCAAGCGCGTTGATAGCGCCGCCGCCGATACCGCCGCAAATGAGCGTGTCAACGCCACCGTTGGCAAGCAGGCCCGCCAAGGCGCCGTGGCCGGTGCCACCGGTGCCTACGACCTGCTCGTTGAGCACCTTGCCATCCTGGATGTCGTAGATCTTGAACTGCTCGCTGCGGCCAAAGTGCATAAAGATGTTGCCGTTGTCGTACGTCGTTGCCACCCTCATGGTGCCGACCTCCTTTGCTGGCCATGCGGCCGTCGTCGTGGCGATGGGGGAGTACGCGATATTGCCGCCCTCGATGACGAGCGCTCGTCCGTTGACCAGCGCTTCGGCCACCTTGCGATGCGCGCGGCTGCAAATGGCCGCCACCGTTGCGCGGGCGATGCCCATCTGCTGGGCGACCGCCTCTTGGTTGAGACCTTCCAGGTCGCACAGGCGCAGCACCTCAAGCTCGTCGACGGTCATGTCGATGGCATCACCGCTGGCCAGGCCATCGGGGGTAAAGCCGCGGTATTCGGGGATGATCCCGACGCGGCGCAGTTTTTCGCGTCTTCCTGCCATGCACACTCCAAATCTGACATATGTCAACAATAGAATAGCGAACGTGCGGATTTGCGCAAGGAATTTCTGGCATATGTCAGAAAATGAGGGCTTATGTTTGGGCTGTGGGGCCGCGTGCGCCTGGGCTACAATGAATCTCGCTTGTAGGCGACTGACAGGAGGGTCAATGAGCAAAGCTGATCAGCAGTTTGTAACCATGTGCCGCGATATCTTGGACCATGGCACCACCACCGAGGGCCAAAAGGTCCGTCCGGTGTGGGAGGACGGCACCCCTGCCTATACCATTAAAAACTTTGGTGTCACGGCGCGCTATGATCTGCGCGAGGAGTTCCCCGCGCTCACCCTGCGTCGTACGGCGCTTAAGTCTGCCATGGACGAGATTCTGTGGATCTATCAAAAGAAGTCCAATAACGTGCATGATCTCAACAGCCATATCTGGGATGAGTGGGCCGATGAGACCGGTTCCATCGGTAAAGCCTACGGCTATCAGATTGGTCAGAAGAGCCATTACGTCGAGGGCGACTTCGACCAGATGGACCGTGTGCTGTACGACCTTAAGCACACGCCGTATAGTCGCCGCATTATGACCAATACGTACGTGTTTAGCGATCTGTCCGAGATGCACCTTTATCCGTGCGCCTATAGCGTGACCTATAACGTGACGCAGCGTCCTCAGGACGACAAGCCGACGCTCAACATGATTCTCAACCAGCGCAGCCAGGACATTTTGGCCGCGAACAACTGGAACGTGTGCCAGTACGCCATTTTGCTGATGATGGTCGCGCAGTCGGTCGATATGATTCCCGGTGAGCTGCTGCACGTGATCGCCGACGCCCATATCTATGATCGTCATGTCGATATCGTCCGCGAGCTTATCGAGCGTCCGCAGTTTGCGGCACCCAAGGTAACGCTCAACCCCGATGTGCATGACTTCTATGCGTTTACGACCGATGACCTGATCGTCGAGGGCTATGAGCACGGCCCGCAGGTCAAGAACATTCCCATTGCGGTGTAGGTGGTGCTCATGACGTGTAAGCTATCTGCTATCGTCGCCGTGTGTGACGATTGGGGCATTGGGTGCGAGGGCGACATGGTGGTGTCCAATCGCGCCGATATGCGCCATTTTGTGGCCTGCACCAAGGGCTGCCCGGTTATCATGGGACGCAAGACGCTGCTGAGTTTTCCCGGCGGGCGTCCTCTCAAGAACCGCCGCAATATCGTGCTTACGCGCGATATGGGCTTTACCCACGAGGGCGTTGACGTGGTGCATAGCGTTGACGAAGCGCTCTCTGCGGTTGCCGATGAGCTCGTTGCCTGGGTGATCGGTGGCGGCGATGTCTATCGGCAGTTTTTGCCGTACTGCGTGGAGGCCGAGGTCACTCATAACCACTGCGTCCATCCCGTGGACACGTACTTTCCCGACTTGGACGCCGATCCCGCGTGGGAGATTGCGCAGCGTAGCGGGGTCGCGACGATTGCCGCCGGTGAGGGTGACGAGGGCGTCAATTATGAGTTCGTGACGTATCGTCGCATCGAGGCGTAAATCGTCTGGCGTGAACGGTATCATCGGGTTGATTGAATGCATGGGGCGGCGCTTAGCGTCGCCTCGTTCGGTATAGATGTGCTGTAAAGAAGGGTGCGGGCTGGCTGCTATGACTGATGCCGTTGAGGTTCTGCGAATTGATTCGCTCGAGGACGAGCGGCTCGATGCCTACGTGCGACTGACCGAGCGTGAGCTTCGCTGCGTGCTGGAGCCGCAAAAGGGTATCTTTATTGCGGAGAGCGCCAAGGTCATCGAGCGTGCCGTGCGCGCCGGATATGAGCCGGTGAGCTTTCTTCTGGGCGAGCGCTGGCTCGACCAGATGATGCCGCTGTTTGACCAGCTTGTCGTGCGCGAGGGAGCGGGTCCGGTTCCCGTGTTCGTGGCCTCCATGGAGCTCATGGAGCAGTTGACGGGCTTTAACGTGACGCGCGGCGCGCTGGCGGCGTTCCGTCGCCCGCGTCAGATTCCGGTTGATGAGTTCTTGGGCGGCGTCGTCGAGGCAGCGGGGGATCGTCCGGTGCGCGTGTGCGTGCTTGAGGGTATTGTTGATCACACCAATGTTGGCGCGATTTTCCGCTCGGCTGCCGCATTGAACGTTGACGGTATTTTGGTCAGCCCGACGTGCTGCGACCCGCTGTACCGTCGCTCGGCCCGCGTGAGCATGGGCACCGTGTTTCAGGTGCCGTGGACGCGCATTGGCAGCGAGGCTCGAGTGTGGCCGCATGATGGTCTGAGCGCGTTGCACGATGCCGGTTTTTCGTGTGCCGCTATGGCGTTGACGGACGACTCTGTTTCGCTTGATGATCCTGTACTGCAGAAGATTGATCGCTTGGCGATTTTTATGGGCACCGAGGGTGCCGGCTTGGTCGCCAAGACCATTGCCGGCTGTGACCACGCGGTGCGCATTCCGATGGCGCACGGGGTCGATTCGCTCAACGTGGCCGCGGCGAGTGCCGTCGCCTTTTGGCAGCTGTGCCCGCATGTGAGCAATGAGTATCACTACCAGCCGGGTTTGTATCACTAGGCAGATATTTCGCACCTGGCTCTGATTCGGGGTGTTTCGGTCGACGCCAGTCGGTGCTAAGCTGACATTGGCTTTGGTCTTAAATTGCCGTTTTGTTGTTTAACATACGTTGGCGGGGAGGGCGTGTGGCTAAGAAATCTACGGCTATCGATGTAACGCAGGGTGTCATTTGGCAACAGCTGCTGTCGCTGTGCGTCCCCATCTTCTTTAGTTCGTTTTTTCAGCAGGCCTACACGCTTATCGGTACGTATATCGTTGGCCAGTTTGGCGGCAAGCTCGCGCTGGGCGGCATTCAGGCCACGATGGTCCTCACCGAGCTCTGCATTGGCTTTTGCGTTGGCGTCGGCGCCGGCTGCGCGGTCATTACCGGTCAGTATTTTGGCCAGCACGATGATGAGCGACTGAGTCGTTCGGTCCATACAGCCATGACGCTCGCGCTGGTGGGCGGTATCGCTTTCTCGATTCTTGGCATAGTGTTCGTTGAGCCCATGCTGGTGCTTATGAACACGCCGCATGAACTATTGGCCGAGGGTGCGGCCTATGCTCGCTGTTATTTTGCCGCGATGGTTGCGGCACTGCTGCTGAATATGGGAACCGCACTGCTGCGTGCCGTGGGCGACACGCGCGGGCCCGCCGTGATCATTGCCTCTGGCTGCCTTGTTAACGTGGTGCTGGATGTCATCTTTGTCGCTGTGTTGCATATGGAGGCGCTGGGCTGCGGCATCGCAGTGGCGCTGACCATTTGCTCCAATGCAACGATGATCGTGTTGCGCATGATGCGCGCTCCGGGTGCATGGCGTCTTTCGCTGTCTAAGCTCGGTATCGATCGCGGTATTTGCAAGAGTATGATCTCGTGTGGTCTGCCACTCGGTTTTCAATCGGCTGCCTATTCGATCTCGAACGTGCTGATCCAGGTGTCGGTTAATTCGTTTGGCGCCGATGTCACGACTGCTTGGGGTCTATCTGGGCGCCTGGATGGCATTATCTGGATGGTGACCGAGGCGCTCGGCGTATCGATCACTACGTTCTCGGCGCAGAACTTTGGCGCGCGCAACTACGAGCGCATGCGCAAGGGCTACCATACGTCGCTCGTGCTGTCGTTTATGCTCATTGGTGGCCTGTCTGCCGTGCTGCTGGTGTTCTCGGGTCCGTTGTCGCGTCTGTTTGTCGACGATGCTTCGATTTCGGCGTACACCACGACCATCCTCCATTTCATTGCGCCGTTCTATGCGATTTTCTCGATTATCGAGAACGCCTCGGGTTCCATCCGCGGCGCCGGCGTGAGTCTGCAGCCTATGATGCTCACCATCTTTGGCACCGTCGTACTCAGAGTGATTTGGGTGTTTGCGATCATGCCCTTCGATCCGTCGCTCGAGCATCTACTGCTGGTCTACCCCGTAACCTGGCTCATCACGGCCACGCTGTTCACCATCTACCACCACAGCGGCAACTGGCTAGGTCGCGCCACCGCCTAGCTCATCCGTCGGATACCCCTGATAAGTTGCGGTGAAATAGTTCCTGAAAAGCCCTTGCGGACCGTCAAACAAGTACTATTCCACCGCAACTTCCTTATGAGCTGTAGGTGTTGGCGGAAAACGAATCAATTAGTATTCGATGCCCTGACGGGCTAGGAGGCCTTCGTCGAAGTAGTGTTTGACGGGTCGCATTTCGGTGACCAGGTCCGCGAGGTCTGCGAGGGGCAGCAGGCCGCGGCCGGTTAGCACGAGCTCCGTGGTGGCGGGCTTTATCGCGATCAGCGCTTCGACATCCTCGCGTGTCACGAAGCCGCGGCGCATGGCCTCGCCGAGTTCGTCCAAAATCAGAACGTCGACCTGTGATATCTGCTCGCATGCGAGCTCCATGATCTGTGCGGCGCAAGCCTCGGGCGTGTCGCGGTCAGCTTGTACGATGCGCAGCCCCAGGCGCGGCGCGGCATCGTGTTCGGCGCAGTGCAGTTTCTTGGCAAACTGCAGCCTAAGAACGTCGAGCCCGTAGCCCGTCGCGCGCAGCGCGAGCCCCAGCGCAGCCGTCGTCTTGCCCTTGCCGTCGCCTGTATAGATTTGAACCTTGCCGACTTACAGTGATGCCATCTCTGTCCTTTCGTGCCCGGCGTCGGTTTATCGCCGTCCGGGTTGGGTATTCTAGAAAGCATTATCAACCCCAGTAGATGGAGTTCAAGCAGATGGAGATGGATGACAACAAACGTAGACGGAATATGATTCTCTACGTGCTCATCGCCTTCGTCGTCTACCTCGTGCTCTCGACCGTTCTGTTTCCCAACATCGGTCACACGCAGCAGATTACGAAGACCGATTACTCGACGTTTGTCAAAGCGCTCGATAAGAAGAGCGTCGACAAGGTCGAGTACAACACGGACGATTACTCGATTTATTACACCAAGAAGGGCGAGGACGAGAACATCGCCTACAAGACGACCGGTGTGCCGAATGACGCGGGCTTTACCGATCGCGTGCTTGAGTCTGGCGCTTCGCTGGAGTCGGTCGTTCCCGATAAAAACTCGGGTTTGATGACCTACTACCTGCTCACACTCATTCTTCCCATGGCGATTTTCTTCCTCATCGGTTGGTGGCTCAACCGCCGCATGAAGAAGGCTATGGGCGATGACGGCCCGTCGATGAACTTTGGCGGCGGCGGTTTTGGCGGCGGCGGACTGGGTAAGTCCGGCGCGCGCGTGATCGCCTCCAAGGACGTGGGCGTGACCTTTAAGGACGTCGCCGGTCAGGAAGAGGCCAAGGAGTCTCTCAAGGAGGTCGTCGACTTTCTGGAGAAGCCGCAGCGCTACGAGGAGATCGGCGCCAAGCTGCCGCGTGGTGCTCTCCTTGTTGGCCCTCCGGGTACCGGTAAGACCCTGCTTGCCAAGGCTGTTGCCGGCGAGGCCGGTGTTCCGTTCTTTAGCATTTCGGGCTCTGAGTTCGTTGAGATGTTTGTCGGTCGCGGCGCTGCTAAGGTTCGTGACCTGTTTAAGCAGGCCAAGGAAAAGGCACCGTGTATCGTCTTTATCGATGAGATCGATACCATCGGTAAGAAGCGCGATGGCGGCGGCTTTAGCGGCAACGACGAGCGCGAGCAGACGCTCAATCAGTTGCTGACCGAGATGGATGGCTTCGATAACCACAAGGGTATCGTTGTCCTTGCCGCAACCAACCGCCCCGACAGTCTCGATCCCGCTCTACTGCGCCCCGGTCGTTTTGACCGCCGCATCCCCGTCGAGCTGCCCGATCTGACCGGCCGCAAGAACATCCTCGAGCTGCATGCCAAGAGCGTGAAGACCGAGCCGCCGATCGACCTGACCGCGATTGCCCGCGCCACGCCCGGTGCCTCGGGCGCCGACCTGGCCAATATCATCAACGAGGGCGCCCTGCGCGCCGTTCGCGAGGGTCGCAAGCGTGCAACCCAGGACGACTTCGAGGAGTCGGTGGAGGTCGTCATTGCCGGCCAACAGCGTAAGTCCACGGTGCTGTCCGACCACGAGAAGCAGGTCGTTTCTTATCACGAGATCGGCCATGCCATCGTTGCCGCTCGCCAGAAGGGCTCTGCGCCGGTCACGAAGATCACCATCGTGCCGCGCACGAGCGGTGCTCTTGGTTATACCATGCAGGTCGAGGAGGACGAGCGCTTCCTGACGACGCGCCAGGAGGTCTTGGACAAGCTCGCTGTCTATTGCGGTGGCCGCGCAGCCGAGGAGCTCATCTTTGGAGAGATGACGACCGGCGCCGCCAACGACATCGAGCAGGCCACCAAGCTCGCCCGTAATATGGTGACGCGCTTTGGTATGTCCGACGAGTTTGGCATGATGGCGCTCGGTACCGTGCAGAACGCGTATCTCAATCAGGACACGTCGCTCACCTGCGCCCCCGGTACGGCCGAGCGCGTGGACGCGATTGTCGCCAAGCTGATCGAGGATGCGCACGACCGCGCTTTGCAGATTCTGAAGGAGAACAAGTTTAAGCTCCACGAGCTGGCTCGTTATCTGTATAAGAAGGAGACCATCACGGGCGAGGAGTTCATGAACCTCCTCACGCGCGAGAATCCGCTGATGCCCAAGCAGCAGTAAAGCCGCGGCCGAGCCAGTAAACGCCGACGCCCCATTTGAGCAGCTTTCTCAAATGGGGCGTTTTGCTTGAGAGGGATGGAAATGAAGATCGTGGTGAGCGCCTGCTTGATGGGCGAGAGCTGCAAGTATAACGGGCTAGACAACTACCATCGCGAGTTGGTCGAGGCCTGCGAGCGTACAGGGACCGAGGTCCTCTTGGTGTGCCCTGAGGTCTTTGGGGGCCTGCCCACGCCGCGCAAGCCGTCCGAGATTGTGAACGGAGAGGTTCGTACCTGCGAGGGCATATCGGTCGATCGCGAATTTCGCCTGGGTGCCCAACGAGCGCTCGATATGTGCGAGCAGGCGGGCGGGCCGGAAGAGATCGCCGCGTGCATCCTGCAGGACCGTAGTCCCTCGTGCGGCGCGGGTCGCATCTACGACGGAACATTCAGCGGCACCCTTACGGCGGGCAACGGCGTCTTCGTTGATTTACTGCTCCGCCACGGTTATCGCGTGATCCCGGCTAGCGAGTTCGACCCCAGCATGCTGGAGCAATAAAAAACCACCACAAAGGTGCTGCTCCCTTGTGGTGGTTTTGGCCTGGGTCTAGAGCGTGTGGCCGTAGGCGTTGGCGGCCTTGATGGCGGCGGCGAATTTTTCGTCGGTGAAGGGTTCCGGGTTGCCTTGCTTCCACTCGTTGGTGGCGTGCGCGTGCTCGCACAGGGCAGGGATATCGGTCTCGGAAAGCCCGACCTGCTCAAGCGTTACGGGCAGCCCCATCTGCTTGTTGAAGTCAGCATAGCGCTTAAGGTTCTCGGTGTCGCCCGTGTAGGCGAACAACACCAGCACGCCCAGGCTTACGACTTCGCCGTGCAGGTAGGTGCCCTCACGCGGAATGCTGCAGGTGGCGTTGTAGAACGCGTGCGCCACGCTCGAGTTGTAGTAGTAATCGTTCTGGTTGGTCAGGTTCGAGACATAGCCCGTGTTGACCACGATGTCGAGCGCGATCTGCTTGACGGCCTCGCTCGACAGATTCTGACGAACGTCCTCAAGACCCTGAACACCGTAGGTAAACAGCGGCTCGGAACAGGTGTGGGCAAGAGCCAGGCCAAGGCCGGCGGTGTGCTCCAGGTCGCCGGCGCTCGTGGCGTACTCGACTTCGGGCTGCTTGGACAGGGCGTCGCCCACGCCGGCCCAGAAGTACTCCGCCGGAGCCTCGGCGATGATCTTGGGATTGATGAAGATGTGCGCCGGTCGGTTGGGGTACGAATAGCCCTCGAGCGATCCATCGTCGTTGTAGACGACGGCAATGGCGGTCGCGGCGGAACAGTTAGAGCAAATCGTCGGCACCGTAAAGACAATCTTCTTGAGCTCGATTGCCGCTGTCTTGACGGTGTCGAGTGCCTTGCCGCCGCCACAGGCGATAAGCACGTCTGCCTGCTGGCAAGCGGGGGAGTTCACGACCTTGGCGATATTGGCGCGCGTACTGTTGGTGCCGTAGACGCGCGTCTCCAGAATCTCGACGTCGGTACCTTCAAGCGCCGCCTCGATGCCCGGCAGCGCCGCAGCTAGGGCTCGCTTGCCACCAATGATGGCGACTTTCTTCGCGCCGTACTCCGCCAGTGCGGCGGGCAGCTCGGTAAAGCAATCCTCGCCGACGGTGTAGTCGCTCATTCCGATTGTGCGCATGGCAGCCTTCTTTCGTTAGTTAAAGTGCTTTCAGGTATTTTGCTCCTAGAGAAGGCTAACGACCACGAGAAATTTCTTACATATGAAACCAGTGTTGAGGGTTTTTCGCCGGCGCGGAACGTGCTAGCATACTCCGCATAAGCGTTGATGGGGACGAGTAGTCGGCCGTCCGCATGCCACAGAGAGCGGGGAGCGCTGAGAACCCGTGCATGCGACCGATGAAAATCACCCCGGAGCTGCGGTCCCAACGGACGTGCCGGGCAGGCACGTCTTAGTAGATATCGCCGAGATGGTCGTCGATACAGGCCAGCCGAGTAACGGATGCGAGCGCGCGAATACGCGGGCGAGGGCATCTAAGCTGGGTGGTTAAACGAAGAGCTTTTGCGGGCATACAGCCCGTTTTTGTGGCGCTTCGTCCCAGCTTGTAGGGACGGGCGCTTTTTTGGTGCCCAACGGGCGTGCGCGCCCACGACATGAAAGGGGTACCGTGGCAAACGAGTACAAGCAGACGATGAATCTGCCCAAAACCGGTTTTCCCATGCGTGCCGGTCTTTCCAAGTCCGAGCCCAAGCGACTCAAGGACTGGCAGGACAACAAGGTCTACGAGCAGGTTCTGAAGAAGAACGAGGGTCACAAGAAGTTCGTGCTGCACGACGGCCCTCCGTACGCCAACGGCCCGATCCACATCGGCCACGCCATGAACAAGATCTCCAAGGACATGATCAACCGCTACTGGATGATGCAGGGTTATGAGGTTCCTTATGTCCCCGGTTGGGACTGCCACGGCCAGCCGATCGAGCACAAGGTCGAGGAGAAGCTCGGCACCGAGAAGTTCAACCAGACCCCCACGGCCAAGATTCGTGAGCTCTGCAACGAGTTCGCTGTCGAGAACATCGAGCTCCAGAAGGCCGGCTTCCGTCGTCTGGGCGTGCTCGGCGACTGGGACAACCCCTATCTGACGCTCTATCACCAGCATGATGCTGCCGATATCGAGGTCTTTAAGGCCATGTTCGATAAGGGCATGATCTATCGCGGCCACAAGCCGGTTCACTGGTGCAAGCACTGCCACACCGCGCTGGCCGAGGCCGAGATCGAGTACTCCGACGAGACGAGCCCGTCCATCTTCGTGCGCTTTGAGATGACCTCCAAGCCCGCCGGCCTCGAGAACTTCGATGGCCCGGTCGACTTTATCATCTGGACGACCACGCCGTGGACCATCCCCTCCGACCAGGCCGTTTCCCTTAAGCCCGGCGCCGCCTATGTCGCCGTTGAGCACGATGGCCGTGCCGAGGTCATGCTTGAGGACCTGGCTCCCAAGTGCTGCGAGGAGTTTGGCTGGGAGTACACCCCGGTTATGGTCGACGGAAAGCCCTACGTGGTTCCCGCCGAGACCTTCCACCACATCCACTACAAGCAGCCGATCTTTGACGGCGTTGAGGGCGTGGCGCTGCTGGCCGATTACGTCGGTGTCGATGACGGTACCGGTATCGTCCACAACTCGCCCGGTCACGGCGTCGATGACTACTTCGCGTGCCTCAAGGAGGGCATCACCGACATCTGCATGCCGGTCGATGACGACGGCAAGTTCTACACCGGCGAGGAGTTTGGCACCGGTGGCCCCTTCAGCGGTATGGATACCGATGAGGCCAACCCGCACATCATCGAGTTCCTGCGCGAGCGCGGTACCCTGGTCCTCGAGAAGAAGATTACGCACAGCTATCCGCACTGCTGGCGCTGCAAGCACCCGGTGCTCTTCCGTGCTACCGACCAGTGGTTTGTCTCGATGGACAAGACCGGCTTGCGTGAGCAGGCTGGCAAGGAGGTTCGCGAGAACGTCAAGTGGTATCCGGCTCACGCCGCCAACCGCATCGGCGCCATGGTCGAGCAGCGTCCCGACTGGTGCATCAGCCGTCAGCGCAACTGGGGCGTGCCTATCCCGAGCTACACTTGCGCCGACTGCGGCGAGAAGGTTATGAACGACGCCACGCTCGACGCCGTCATCAAGCTCTTCCACGAGAAGGGCTCCGACGCCTGGTTCACCGACGCTCCCGAGAGCTACCTGGGCGAGGCCTGCGTCTGCCCCAAGTGCGGCGGCCATCACCTCAAGGCCGATAAGGACATCCTCGACGTGTGGTGGGATTCCGGCGTCTCCTGGAAGGCCGTCTGCGAGTACCGTCCCGAGCTGGAGTATCCGGCGGACGTGTATCTCGAGGGCTCCGACCAGCACCGCGGTTGGTTCCAGAGCTCGTTGCTCACCTCGGTGGGTGCCAATGGCCACGCTCCGTACAAGGCGGTCGTCTCGCAGGGCTTCACCCTCGACGGCCAGGGTCGAAAGATGTCCAAGTCGCTCGGCAACGTCATCGACCCCAATAAGGTCTGCGACGAGATGGGCGCCGACATCATCCGTCTGTGGGTTGCATCTGTCGATACCAGCTCCGACGTGTCCATCGACCACGAGATTCTTGCTCGTACGTCCGATGCCTACCGTCGTTTCCGCAACACGCTGCGCTTCCTGCTCTCCGAGCTCGAGGGTCAGTTTGAGCCCGAGACCGACGGCGTCGCCTTTGCCGACCTGCTGCCGCTCGACAAGCTCATGGTTGCCCGTCTGACCCAGGTTCAGGCCGAGGTCGACGATGCCTACGCCAGCTACGAGTTCCCGCGCGCCTACCGTGCGCTCTACGACTTCGTGGTTACCGAGCTCTCCAACGTGTATCTCGACGCCCTGAAGGACCGTCTGTACTGTGAGAAGCCCGGCTCGCTCGAGCGCCGCAGCGCCCAGACCGTGCTGGCCGAGCTCTTCTCGATGCTCATGCGCGACCTGCAGCCGATCCTGTCCTACACGGTCGACGAGGCCATGGCCTATGCGCCCGCCGGCTGCGTCGATCACCAGAAGTACGCCGCGCTGCTCGATTGGTACAAGTCGCCCATCACGTTCGACGAGGCCAATGAGTTTGAGGGCGTGCTCGAGGCTTCACTCGAGCTCCGTAGCGCCGTGACCAAGGCCCTTGAGGATGCCCGCTCCGCCGGTACCTTCACCAAGAGCCAGCAGGTCCGCGTCAAGGCGGTCGTTCCCGCCGAGATGTACGCGCTGCTGACCGGTGATAAGGCCGTCGACCTGGCCGAGTTCTACATCGTTTCCGATGTTGAGCTGACCCAGGGCGAGGAACTCTCCGTTGCCATCGAGGCAGCCGAGGGCGAGTGCTGTGACCGTTGCTGGAACTACCGCACCACCGTCGGCGAGTACAACGGCCACGCGCATATCTGCAAGCGCTGCGCGAATGCCCTTTAAGGCACGGTAACTCGGCATTTTAGTTATTGGGAGAATTTGGACGCCTTCGGCCCATTTGCTCCGCTGAATAAAAGCGGCATTCTGTTTTTCGGAATGCCGCTTTCTTTTTATGCTGGTTATTTATCTGGCGTTAGCGAATATGTCGTGCGCTCTGCGTGTGGCAATATAAGATGGTTAATTGCGTTAAACGGAATTCGATGTTCTTGAGGGTAGGGGATTGATTTGGGTCGTGCTGGGGATATGACGCCGCCTTTGCGTTGGCGGTTGGGTGTTGCTGGCGGGGTGGCGCTCGTTGTGCTGTTTGTTGACCAGTTGACCAAGCTTGCGGTTCGGGCCGTGGGCGATGCGCTGCATGTGACTGTCATCCCCGGTGTGATCGACTTTATGTTTGTCCGCAATATCGGCGCTGCCTTTAGTATGGGTGAGGGGCATGGCATCGCGTTTGCCGTGCTGGCGTTGGCGGTCATTATCGCTATTGCCGTGTACCTCGTTCGTGCGTCCCGGCTCGCCCATCTTGAGGTTGTGGGCATGGCGATGGTTGCGGGCGGTGCTATCGGCAACGCTATCGATCGTTTGGCCTTTGGCTTCGTGACCGATTTTATTGCCACCACCTTCATCGACTTCCCCGTCTTCAATGTGGCCGATATTGGCATTACCTTGGGCGTCGTGCTCGCCCTCTTCGGCTACATGTTCTTGAGCCCTGCGGCCCGCGAGGTCGATGCGACCGCCGAGCTCAACGCCCGTGACGAGGCCCGTGCCAAGCGCAAGGCCCAGCAGCGTGGGGAGCGTGCCCGCAAGATTCGCGAAAGGAATGAGCGCTAATGGCCGACATCCATATTCTTGTTGCCGACGATGCCGCTGGTCAGCGCCTTGATGCCTATCTGGGCGCCAACGACGGCTGCCCCACGCGCTCTGCCTGCGCGCATCTGATCGAGGGAGGCGCCGTTGCCGTCAATGGCGAGACCTGCCTGTCCAAAAAGTATGCCGTGCGCGCCGGCGATCGTATTTCGGTCGATTTGCCCGAGCTGCACGATCCCACCGATGTGATTCCCGAGGCCATCCCGCTCGACATTCGCTATGAGGACGACTACCTTATCGTGCTCTCCAAGCAGCGCGGCCTGGTGTGCCATCCTGCACATGGTCATGAGAGCGGTACGCTCGCGAATGCCCTGGTCTATCACTGCGGTATCGACCATCTGGGCACCGTGCAGGGCGAGGACCGCCCCGGCATCGTGCATCGTTTGGATCGCGATACCTCGGGTCTCATGCTTGCGGCAAAGGACGACGACACCCAGCGCGCGCTCCAAAATCTCATCCGCACGCGTACGCTCGATCGTCGTTATATCACGCTCGTTCACGGTCATATCGCTATGGATGAGGGCACCATTAACACCGGCATTGCGCGTTCTACGCGCGACCGTGTCAAGATGGCGGTTTCGGACGACCCTTTCGCGCGCCAGGCCATTACGACCTTTAAGGTCCTCGAGCGCTTCGATTCCACGCGTTTTGACGACGGCTATACGCTCGTCGAGTGCCATCTGTTTACGGGCCGCACACATCAGATTCGTGTGCATATGCGCCATATCAACCACGCCTGCGTGGGCGATCCACTCTACGGCAAGTGCGATGCACGCGCCGATCAGGGTCTGACCAGGCAATTCCTTCATTCCTGGCGCGTCGCATTCGACCATCCCGTGACGGGGGAGCGTATTGAGTGCCGCGATGAGCTGCCGTGGGATCTCGCTGCGGTTCTTGACGACCTGGCCCCGCGCTCGATTGGCCGCACCGCCGCCGGCGACGACATCGTCCCGCAGCTTGGCCTTCTCGAAGCCTAGCCGGTATTAGGTGGTTTCTTGAACTCGGTAAGCCTGCGGTAAGATATACGATTGTTTACGTAATGCGTTCCTGGGAGCCTGCATGCTCGCCTTTTTACAAACCAACACACCCATCGTGATTTTCAACCAGATTGTCGTCACGCTGCTCACGGTCTGCTTTCTGTACCAGGTGGTCTTCTTTGTCATCGGTGCTCTTCGTGGCGAGGTCGCGCCTCCCAAGGCCAAAAAACTCCACCGCTATGCCTTCTTTATCGCGGCGCATAACGAGGAAGCCGTGATCGCCAACCTCGTACGCTCCATCAAGGACCAGGATTATCCGTCCGAGCTCATCGAGGTCTTCGTGGTCGCCGATGCCTGCACCGACAACACGGCGCAGCTTGCGCGCGAGGCCGGTGCTATTGTTTATGAGCGCAATGACCTGGCCCGTAAGGGCAAGAGCTGGGTCATGGACTTTGGTTTCGATCGCATTCTCAACGAGTATCCCGACACGTTTGAGGGTTACTTTATCTTCGATGCCGACAACGTTATCTCCCGCGATTACGTGTCTAAGATGAACGATGCCTTTGACCAGGGCTTCCATGTGGTCACGAGCTATCGCAATTCCAAGAACTTCGGCAGCTCGTGGATCTCGGCAGCTAATGCCACTTGGTACCTGCGCGAGGCGCGCTTCCTCAACAACGCGCGTAATATCTGCAAGACGTCCTGCGCTGTCTCGGGTTCGGGCTATCTCATCTCCGCCAGCGTTATCGAGGGCATGCACGGCTGGCAGTTCCATACGCTGACCGAGGATATCCAGTTCACCACGTTCTGCGCCATTCACGGCATTCGCATTGGCTATGCGCCGGCGGAGTTCTTTGACGAACAGCCCGTGACGTTTAAGGCGTCCTGGAAACAGCGCATGCGTTGGACCAAGGGCTTCTACCAGGTGTTCTTTACCTACGGTAAGCACCTGGTCAAGTCGACGTTCCGCTATCATCGCTTTGCTGCCTACGACATGTTTATGACCATCGCTCCGGGCATGCTGCTGTCCCTGATCTCCATGCTCGCCAACGCGACCTTCCTCATCGTGGGCGGACTTTCGCATGGCTTCTTGGCCACCGAGGTCGAGATGCAGGCTTGTGCCGCCTCGCTCATTATGACCTTCGCCATGATGTATCAGACCTTCTTTATCCTGGCGCTACTCACCACCATCTTCGAGTACAAGCATATTCACTGCGCGCAAAAGTGGCGTTTGGTGACCAACCTATTTACCTTCCCGATCTTTATGTTCAGCTATATTCCCATCACGGTGGCGGCCCTGTTCCTAAAGGTCGACTGGGTCCCGACGCAGCACGCCGTCAACGTTACCCTCGACGAGGTCATGCAAGGCGCCAAATAACCACCACCAAAACCACCACAAAGGGGACAGGCACTTTTGTGGTGGTTTTTGCTTTCGAGTAGCTGCCCAAGGAGGTGCACGATGCCCTACATCCCATTTTGGATTTGCATCTTTGCCGGTGCTTTGGTTGATGCCCGTGAGCGACGGTTTCCCAATGAGCTTGCCGGCGTGTGTGCGGTGGCGGCGTTGGCAGGCGTCTGGCTCGACAAGGGCGTTACCACGGCGCTTGACCACGCCGGTCTTGCGGTCATCGTCTACCTTGCCCTTGTGCTCACTGAGTCGCTCTGGCGGCGCCTTCGCCACGCCCCCGGCATCGGCATGGGGGACGTCAAGGCGCTCTTCGCGCTTTGCACGCTTGACCCTCTGGGCGGCATCGTGGCATTTGCCGTCGCGCTCCTGGTCCTTGCCCTCTCCTGCCTCTTCACAAAATCGCGCTCCCTGCCATTGCTCCCGTTTTTGGTGCCGATTTTTGCCATAATCGAGTGCGTGGGTAGTACGGTGTAACCGTTTGCGCGCCCTTTTTAAGGAGCATGCCATGGCAATTAATCAAGAAACAGCCGCCATCAAGGCGCGCATGGATCGCATTCCCGCGGCGTTGTCGCCCGATCTGGTCGAGCGTATTGCCGCCGACCGCGCCTCGGGTGTCGTCAACCCGTATCGTTGCAACGACGATCAGGTCATTCGTCGTATTGATCGCGCTGCCGACAAAGGCACGCTCATGCGTCCGGCATTTATGCGCGATACCGAAAAGATACTTCATCTTCCGTCGTACACCCGTTATGCAGGTAAAACGCAGGTCTTTAGCTTCCGTAGCAATGACGATCTGTCACGCCGCGGTTTGCACGTGCAGCTTGTCTCCCGCATTGCGCGCGATATCGGTCGCGCCTTGGGGCTCAATTGCGATTTGATCGAGGCGATTGGCCTGGGTCACGACTTGGGACACACGCCTTTCGGCCATGCCGGCGAGCGCTTCCTCAACGATATCTATCATGAGCGTACGGGGCGTTATTTTTTCCATAACGTGCAGTCGGTCCGAGTGCTCGACACGCTGTATGGCCGCAACGTGTCGCTCCAGACGCTTGACGGCGTGCTATGCCATAACGGCGAGTACGAGCAGCGTGTGTTTGAGCTCTCGGACATGAGTTCTTTTGACCAGTTTGACCAGACGGTTGAGGATTGCATTGCCACGGGCTATAGCGCAATTGAGCATCTGCGTCCTATGACGCTCGAAGGCTGCGTCGTTCGCATCTCGGATATTCTTGCCTACGTCGGTCGCGACCGCCAGGATGCGATCGCGGCTGGCCTGCTTTCGCCCGACGCTTTTGATGATGGCCGGGGCGGTGCCTACAACAGTTGGATCCTCACGCACGCTTCCATCGATATCGTTGAGCACAGCTATGGTAAGCCGCGCATCGAGATGAGCGAGGACCTGTTTGGGGAAATCCGCCGAGCCAAGCGCGAGAACTACGAGAAGATCTATAGCAAGGGCGGTATCGAAGGCGATTCCGAGGTGGAGCTGCGCGAGGCCTTCGAAAAGCTCTACGACCGTTGCCTGCGGGATCTAAATAGTGGTGACGAGTCCTCTTACATCTTTAAGCACCATATTTCGCGCATTGAGCAGCAACTTTCCTACTACGATCGCACCTATGCCTGGCAGGACGACAAGGATCAAGCCGTGGTGGATTATATCGCGAGCATGACGGACGGTTATTTCTGCGAACTGACGAGCAAGCTGTTCCCGGGTCTAAAGTTTCCGCATCGTACCTATATTAACGAACGGTAGTTCGTATCCTTTCGGTATACTGGTTAGTTGAAAACGTTTTTGATTGATGCACGGGATGGCTATGGACGACCTTTTTTCTGCCTCGACGCGCGAGCGTTCCTTTAAAAATGCGCCGCTCGCGGTGCGCATGCGACCCAATTCGCTCGACGAGTACGTGGGCCAGCAAAAGGCCGTCGGTAAGGGCTCATGGTTGCGTGCCGCGATCGAGCACGACGTGCTTTCGAGCGTGATTCTGTACGGGCCGGCCGGTACGGGTAAGACGACGCTGGCCCACATTATCGCCAACCATACCAAGAGCGAGTTTGTCGAGGTCAGCGCCGTGACGGGTACCGTGAAGGATCTTCGCCGCGTGATTGACGAGGCCAAGACGCGCCTGAATACCTACGACCGCCGCACCATCCTGTTTATCGACGAGATTCACCGCTTCTCCAAGTCTCAGCAGGATGCCTTGCTGCATGCGGTTGAGAACCGTACCGTCATTATGATTGGCGCCACGACGGAGAATCCGTACTTCGAGGTCAACTCGGCATTGCTCTCGCGCGGTCGCGTGGTGGAGCTTGAGCATCTTAAAGACGAGGATATCGCCACGCTTATCGAGCGTGCGCTCGAGGCGCCGCAGGGTTTGAACGGCAAGTTCTCGGCCGATGAGGATACGGTTAAGACCATCTGCACGCTGGCAGCGGGTGACGCTCGCTCGGCGCTCACGACGCTCGAACTTGCGAGCGAGATTGCCGTCACGCGTCCCGATACCGAGGGAACGCCAGCGCCCGTGGCGGGGGAGCGCTATCCCATCACCGTGGATGACGTGAAGATCGCCAACCCGCGTCGTGGATTTTCGTATGACAAAAACGGCGACATGCACTACGACATCATCAGTGCGTTTATTAAGTCCATGCGCGGTAGCGACCCCGATGCCACAATCTATTGGCTCGCGCGCATGATTGATGCGGGGGAGGATCCCAAGTTTATCGCTCGCCGTATTATGATTCAGGCTTCTGAGGATGTTGGCAACGCCGACCCGCAGGCGCTTTTGGTGGCGCATGCCGCGTTTAAGTCTGCCGAGGTCATTGGCTATCCCGAGTGCCGCATTAACCTGGCTCAGGCTGCACTCTATGTGTGTTTGGCCCCTAAATCCAACGCGTGTGAGGCTTCGATTGATGCGGCGCTGGCCGATATCCATTCTAGTGGGCTTCGCGAGGTGCCGAGTTATCTGCGCGATCGCCATCGCCCAGGCAGCGACGACTACGGTGTGTATAAATACCCGCACGATTATCCCGAAGGCTGGGTCGATCAGCGCTATTTGCCCGAGGGGCTGGAGCGCGGTGCGTTCTGGCAGCCTGCCGGGCGCGGCTGGGAAGAGTGGCGCGTAGAGCAAAGCGAGCGCGACCGCAGCGGGAATGCACCGAAGTAGCTGCTGGTAATTTTGTCCCACGTTGCTGCTTTTGGCATGTTCGGTCCCCTTTGGGGTACTATGGAGAACGTCTGTATTTCGATTCTTCCGGGAGGCTTGTATGAGTCCCATTCAAATCGCCCTGCTGCTGCTCGCCGTTGCCGGCGTGTGGGCCATCGCTGAGCTCGCGCTTACCCTGCGCAAGACCCGCAATGTTGTCGACTCGCTCGATAAGACCGTGAACGACCTCAACAACACCATCGCCGAGGCTCAGCCTGTGGTGGCAAAGCTCGATGGCGCTGTCGATGAGCTTACGCCGGCGCTTGCCCAGATGAAGCCGCTGCTTAAGTCGAGCAAGACGGCAGTTGATGCCCTTACCTCCAATCTCGTAGAGGTCGAAGCCGTGGTTCGCGACATTTCTGAGGTTACGGGCAGCATGGCCGAGGCCAGCAATGCTGTGTCTAGCGTGACCGACTCTGCCGCCGGTGCTGTGCAGAAGCTCTTCAATAAGGTGAAGGCTCCTGCAGCCGACGCCGATCGCAAGCTCGCCGCTGCCGCTGCGGAGGCCGAGCTGCCTACCGAGCGCGTCCTAATTGGCGAGGACGAGGCTGCCGCGGGCGACGATGATGGTCAGAAGTCTGTATCCAAGCCGGCTCAGTATTACACCTATACGCCCGCCGAGACCTCTGAGGAGTCCTGCGATGAGTAGCGAAGCAACCTGCCCTATCACGCTGACCGTTGCCGGTGACCCGCGTCTCGCTCGCCTTGTGCGCATGACGGCAGCCAACGTTGGTGCCCTGTGCTCTATGTCTGTCGATCGCATCGAGGACATCCGCATGGCTGCTGAGGAGGCTTTCATCTTTGGTTGCACCGCGGTCGACTGCGATGACATCACCATCAAATTCGATGTCGATGAGACCCATGTTGGCATGACTATTACCTTTGGCGACCAGGCTACGGTCGATGAAGACGACCAGGCTGCGGTGTATGCCGAGCTCATCCTCGCGAGCGTGTGCGACTCCTACGAAAAGACTACGGCGCCCCTGACGCTTTCCCTCGACCTCAAGGCGGATATCTAATATGACCGAACGTTCCCGGAGTGGAAAGACCGCTTGGGACAAGGAGAAAACCCGCGAGCTGTTTCGTCGTTACAAGGAGACCGGTGATCCGGACGCCCGTGAGCAGCTCGTCATGTCCCATATGAACCTGGTAAGGTTTCTTGCCAACAAATTTAAGAATCGCGGCGAGCCGCTCGACGACCTCATGCAGGTCGGCTATCTGGGCTTGCTCAAGGCTATCGACCGTTTTGACCCCGAGCGCGGACTCGAGTTCACGACGTTTGCGACACCCACTATCCTGGGCGAGATCAAACGCCATTTTCGCGACAAGGGCTGGAGTGTGCGCGTACCGCGTCGTCTGCAGGAGCTCTCGGCCAAGGTCAACCAGGCTACTGACAAACTTACCAACGAGCTGCAGCGTTCGCCCAAGGTTGAGGAGATCGCTGAGTATCTAGATGTGACTGTCGATGAGGTCCTCGAGGCTATGGAATCGTCTTCGGCCTATACCTCGGTGCCCATCGAGGCTCCTGGTGCGTCCGATTCCGACGATGCCCCTTCGATTCTCGACCGTTACGCCGACGACGACAACGAGCTCGACTTTACCGATGACCGCCTAGTGATCGAGGAAGCCATCCGTGATTTCTCGCCGCGCGAGCGCGAGGTGATCGAGCTGCGCTTTGTGAAGGGCATGACCCAGATCGAGATCGCCAAGAAGCTGGGTATTTCTCAGGTGCAGGTTTCGCGTCTGCTGCGCCGCACGCTTAAGAAGATTCAGGACAAGATCGACCCCGACGGAGTGATGATTCGTTCATGAGTGAACACCCCCAACAAACCGATCGCGTGCTGCGCGACACCCGCATTCTGACGCTTCGCATTTGGGCTGTTGTCGGCTGCATTGTCATCGCCGCTGTCATCTTTAACCTTATGGGCATCCTGGCGCCGGTTATCGAGTTTCTCGCTGTTGGTTCCATCATTGCCTTTGTGATGTCCCCGATCACCAACTGGCTCGAGCACCATGGCGTGAATCGCGGCATCGGTTCGCTTATCGCGCTTATTGTTGTTGTTGCCGTGCTCGTCGGTGTCGTTTGCATCTTGTCGCCGATTCTCTTTGGTCAGATCATGGAAGTCCTGAGCCGCCTGCCCGAGCAGCTTCGTGTTGCGGGTGGCGATCTCATTGAGATGATCTCGCATGCCAAGACGCTCAATAACACGCCGCTCAAGGAGTATTTGGACGATAATCTTTCGTCGCTGGTTACCGTGGCATCGAAGTATGTGTCTCAGATTGCTGCCGAGCTTGGCCGCGGTGTGTTCCCGCTCATCACCAATACGGCCTCGCAGTTGTTCGTGATCTTCCTTGGTCTGGTGCTTGCCTACTGGATGGCCTGCGACTACCCTCGCATGCATCACGAGATTTGCACCATCATCGGTCAGGAGAAGGAGACCTCGTACCGCTTTATGGTCGCCATCCTTTCTCGCTCTGTCGGCGGCTACATGCGCGGTATGGTCGTGACGTCCATCTGCGGCGGTTTCCTTGCCTTTATCGGTTTTATGATCATCGGCCATCCGTATGCGGCGCTCATGGCTATCTTTACCGGTATCGTGCATTTGGTTCCGGTCGTCGGTCCTTGGGTGAGCGCAGCAATCGCCACAGTGCTCGGTTTCATGTTCAGCCCCATGTTGGCGTTATGGACGCTCATTATGACGATGGTCGCGCAAAACGTCACCGACAACGTGATTTCGCCTAAGGTCATGCAGAGCTCGGTGCAGGTGCATCCCATCATGAGCCTCACGGCGCTCGTTATTGGCTCGGCACTCATGGGCCCCATCGGCATGATTATTGCCATCCCACTGTGCGCGGCCCTCAAGGGTATCTTCGTGTACTACTTCGAGAATGAGACCGGCCGCCAGCTTGTGGCCTATGACGGCGCCGTGTTTAAGGGCACGCCGTACCGCGATGCCGATGGCAACCCGGTCGCCGCCTATGACGCGCTTGGCGACGACACCTTCATTTACGAGTCCGAGCTCATCGGCAACGAGACTGCGCCCGAGGCCCAAGCGATGCCTAAGCCCGAGTTCGATAATCCCTGGATCAAGCTCTCGGGTTTGCAACCCGATGCCACGGGCTTCTTCAAGAATCCCTTCGCCAAGGACGATGACTCCAACTCGGACGACGATACCAAAACCGGCATCGACGGCTCCATGGACGATTCGGATTCTAAATAGGCCCTATTAACGTTTCTTGAAGTTGTAAATGACAATAAACGCGAGCAAAGCGATTGATAAGGGGCCGGCTACATAGAAAAAGAGAACGTCAATTGCGCGTAGAGTGTAATAAGCCTTATCGCCGGACATTACTGCATACAATACGTAGCCAAATGCTGGTTGGTTTGCGTACCAGCAGGAGAAGGCCAAGAGCGTTAAAAGTGCTAGTACCAGAAGTGCATTCAGGACAAATCGTTTACTTTTCATCGATCGCTCCTTCCGGGTGACTCTTATATGTAATTCTACAGCAGTCCTTTTTCAAAGGATCGCACAGTACTGAATAACGTGCAATTTCGCTGAAGGGCCGGCATTGTGCCGGCCCTCTTTTTTGCACTTGCGCGGTGGGATGGTAATATCGTTACGTTTGAACTGTTTCGATGTGAAACCGAGGAGATTCCCTCTATGAGTGCTGACTACCCGTCAATGACTACGGCCGAGATCCGCTCCAAGTTCCTCAACTTCTTTGAGGAGCGCGGTCTTAAGCTCTATCCTTCTTCGTCCCTCGTCCCCGACGATCCTTCGCTGCTGCTTGCCAACGCCGGCATGAACCAGTTTAAGGAGTACTACCAGGGCAAGAAGACTATGAAGGAGATCGGCGCGATTTCCTGCCAGAAGTGCGTCCGCACCAACGACATCGATTGCATCGGCGAGGACGGCCGTCACCTGTCCTTCTTCGAGATGCTCGGCGACTTCTCTTTTGGCGGCGTCTCCAAGGAGCAGGCTTGCGCCTGGGCCTTTGAGCTCATCACCAAGGAGTTCAAGCTGCCGCTCGACCGCCTGTACTTTACCGTCTTTACCGAGGACGACGAGACCCACGACGTGTGGCGTTCTCTGGGCGTTGCCGAGGACCACATCTCCCGCCTGGGCGAGGACGACAACTTCTGGGCCGCTGGCCCCACCGGTCCCTGCGGTCCGTGCTCAGAGATCTACTTTGACATGGGCGAGGAGGTCGGCTGCGGCAGCCCCGACTGCAAGCCTGGCTGCGACTGCGACCGCTTCCTGGAGTTCTGGAACCTCGTCTTTACCCAGTACGACCGCCAGGAGGACGGCTCCATGCCGGAGCTGCCGCACCGCAACCTCGATACGGGCATGGGCCTGGAGCGCATGGCCGCCATCATGCAGCACAAGACCGCCAACTACGACGGCGATCTGATGCAGCACCTCATCAAGCTGGGCGAGAAGATTAGCGGCAAGACCTATGACGCCGACGATTACTCTGGCGCCAGCCGCTCCCTGCGTATCATCGCCGACCACTCCCGTGCCGTCGACTTTATGATCTCGGACGGCATCCTTCCCGGTAACGAGGGTCGCGAGTACGTCCTTCGCCGCCTGCTCCGTCGTGCCGTGTTCCACGGTCGCCTGCTGGGCATCGAGGGCGCCTTCCTGACCAAGTTCATCGACGAGGTTAACGCTCAGATGGGCGAGGTTTATCCCGAGCTTCTCAAGAATGTCGCGCTCGTCAAGGGTATCGTCGCCTCCGAGGAGGAGCGCTTCTCCACGACGCTCGACAACGGCCGCGTCTATCTGGACGAGGCCCTGGCAGCGCTTGCCGAGGGTGCTGTGCTTCCGGGCGATGTTGCCTTTAAGCTGCACGACACCTTTGGTTTCCCCATCGACCTGACCGTCGAGATCGCCGGCACCGCTGGCCACGATGTCGATATGGACGGCTTCACTGCCTGCATGGAGGACCAGAAGGCTCGCGCCCGCGCCAATACCAAAGGCGACGCCTGGGGCAGCTTCAACGACGTGTGGGTCGAGCTTTCGGACAAGGTCGCAGCGACCGAGTTCGACGGCTATGGCAACGATGTGATCGAGGGTGCCAAGGTTGTTGCCATCGTGCGCAACGGCGAGTCCGTCGAGTCCGCTGCCGCCGGCGAGGACGTCGAGGTTGTGCTCGACCGCACCCCGTTCTATGCCGAGATGGGTGGTCAGCAGGGCGATGCCGGCGAGCTTTCCGCCGAGGGCGTTTCGCTGACCGTTTCCGATACCAAGAACCACAACGGCCTGTATGCTCACGTCGCCCACGTTGCCGAGGGCACGCTGGCCGTCGGTGCTACCGTGACCGCCGCGCTCGACGCCGAGCGCCGTGGCTTCCTGCGCCGCAACCACACCGCCACGCACCTGCTCGACGCCGCCCTTAAGCAGGTCCTGGGCGAGCACGTCTCCCAGGCCGGCTCGCTGGTGACGCCCGAGCACCTGCGCTTTGACTTTACGCACTTCGAGGCCCTGTCCTCCGAGCAGCTCAAGGCTGTCGAGGACCTGGTCAACCAGCAGATCTTCGCTTCCAAGCCGGTCGTGACCCGTGTCATGGGCATCGACGAGGCTAAGTCTGCCGGCGCTGTCGCCCTGTTTGGCGAGAAGTATGGCGACGTCGTCCGCGTTGTCTCCGTGGGCGCTGAGGACCAGCCGTTCTCCCGCGAACTCTGCGGTGGCACACACGCTGCCAACACCGCCGAGATCGGCCTGTTCAAGATCATTTCCGAGTCCTCCACGGGCTCCAATGTCCGCCGTATCGAGGCCGTGACCTCTAAGGGTGCCCTCGACTATATGGCCGACCGCCTGGCGCTCGTCGACGCCGCCGCCGCTGCGCTCAAGTGCCGCGTAGACGAGGTTCCCGCTCGCGTGGAGAACCTGCAGGCCGAGCTGCGCGAGACGTCCAATAAGCTCAAGAAGGCTCTGACCGGTGGCTCCTCCGACGCCATCTCCAGCGCCATCGAGGGCGCCGTCGAGCTCGACGGCTATAAGCTCGTTGTCGCTGAGCTCCAGGGCCTTGAGGCTGCCGAGCTGCGCAACGTATGGGATACCGTGCATCAGAAGGTCGCCGGCCCCGTCGCCTGCGTCGTTGCCAGCGTGACCGAGAAGGGCACTCCGGCCCTGCTCGCTGCCGGCTCCGATGACGCCGTCAAGGCCGGTTTCCACGCCGGTAACGTGATCAAGCAGATCGCGGGTCTGGTCGACGGTCGCGGTGGCGGTCGTCCCAACATGGCCCAGGCCGGTGGCAAGAATGCTGCCGGCATCGCCGATGCCCTCGCGGCCGCTAAGACCGCGCTCGGCGCCTAAGAATCTAAGAAGTCGCTGTGGTTGCGCTCGCGCTGGACATAGGGGAGACCAGGATTGGCATCGCCGTCTCGAGCCGTGATGGCAAGATGGCGATGCCTGTCAAGGTGCTTCCGGCTGCCGAGGTCACCGGTATGGCCAAGACGTTCCGCTACCTGGTTGAGGACTATGAGCCCGACATCCTGGTAAGCGGACGTCCCCTGACCATGGCCGGTGAGCCCGGCCCTCAGGCCGAGCGCGTTGCCGCTGTGGCGCAAAAGATTGCCGACGAGCTCGATCTTCCGTTGGAGTTTGAGGACGAGCGTCTGTCCTCGCAAGAGGCCAAGCGTATCCTGCGCGAGCAGGGACTCAACGAAAAGCAGATGAGGGGCAAGATCGACATGATTGCCGCCAGCCTGTTTTTGCAGACGTGGCTCGATCGTAAAAACGAGGAGGTTTCGCATGCCTAGTGCTTCCGATCCGCGCCAGCCGAATCGTACACAGCAGCCGGCGTCGCGCCCTGCCCAGCCTGGCCAGCGTCCGGCACAGCCGACGCAGCGCGCAGCTCAGCCTGCCGCGCGCCCGGCGCAGTCCTTCTCTCGTTCGGCCCAACCTGTTCAACAGACGGGTCAGCAGCCTTCTGCTCGTTCGGTTCAGCATTCGGCTTCTCACGCGGCTCAGCAGCCCACTGCTCGTACGGCCCAGCCTGCAGGCGGCACCCGCTTTAAGCAGCAGGCACCTACCCAGCGAACGCAGGCCCCCCAATCGCATTCGCATCACGCTCGTGGTTCGCATGGCTTTGCTCCGGTGACCCGCTCGAGCTACAACACGCATGCTCGTCGTGGTGCTCAAAAGAAAAGCTCCCCGGTGCCTATGATTATCGGTGGCGTTGTTGCCGTGCTTGCGCTTGTCGCGATCGTTTTCTTTGTCGTGCCAGCCGTCAAGGGCTTCTTTGGCGGTGAGGGTGCGAAAGTCGTTGCAGGCCAGCAGGTTACTATCACGATTCCCGATGGTGCCTCGGGTGACAGCATCGCTTCGATTCTCTCCGAGAATCATATCGTCGAAAATCCCAAGGATTATTATGCGGCGGTGAAAAAGCTCAACGCCGATATGTCGCTCAAGCCTGGTGCCTATTCGTTCACCACACTCATGGATGCGACCAAGGTTGTTCAGCAGCTCATGGAAGGCCCCAACGCGGGCTCCAATGCGCTGACTATCCCTGAGGGCCTAACGGTCGATCAAGTCGCCGACCGTGTGGCCCAGGCCTACGACAGCATCTCTAAGGAAGACTTCCTCAACCAGGCCAAGGCCTCCAACTACGTTGACGACTATAGCTTCCTTAAGGGCGCCGCCAACGATTCGCTCGAGGGTTTCTTGTTCCCCAAGACCTATTCGCTGGGCGATTCGCCGACGGCCGATGACGTGATTCGCGCCATGCTCGATCAGTTTAAGACCGAGTACAAGTCGCTTGACTTTGCGAGCTGCGAAGCCAAGATCAAGGAACGCTACGGCGTGGAGATGTCCGACTACGACATCGTCAACTTGGCCTCTATCGTTGAGCGCGAGGGCCTCAACGCCGACCAACGTGCGCACGTGGCCTCGGTCTTCTACAACCGCCTTGCCGGCAAGCTCGACGGTCTGCGCTATCTCAACAGCGATGCGACCATGATGTATGTCACCGGTGGCGAGGTTACCGCCGACGACCTGCAGAGCGATAGTCCGTATAACACCTATAAGCACGAGGGCCTACCGCCCACGCCCATCTGCTCTCCGTCGCTCGAGGCACTCAAGGCCACGCTTGAGCCGACCGACTCCGATGACCTGTATTTCTACATTACGCAGGACGAGGAGTACTTCTCGCAAACCTATGAAGAGCATCAACAGTCTTGGAATTAGCATGAGGATTTTTAGCCCCAAACGATACGTTGCCTCGGTCGATCGCATCGACCTTGATACCCTGTGGGCCGACGGCAAACGCGCCATTCTGCTCGATCGCGATAACACCCTGGTGCCGCGCGACACCGAGCAGGTTCCCGCCGCGGTTTCCGCTTGGCTCGACGCCGCCCGCGCCAAAGGCTTTAAGCTGTGCATGGTGTCCAACAACTGGCATCGGGATCAGGTCATGAGCTCTGCACGCGAGCTGGGACTCGAGGCCATCAGCCACGCCATGAAGCCGGCGCCGTTTGCCCTCAAGGCGGGTCTTAAGCGCCTCGGCGCCACGGCCGACGAGGCGGTGCTGATCGGTGATCAGCTCTACACGGACGTGTGGAGCGGCAATTTCGACGGCGTCGATACCATACTGGTAAAGCCGCAGGCGACGCAGGACCTGTGGTATACGCAGATCTTCCGTATCTTTGAGCGCCGGGCCCTGCGCGACCTTCCCTGCGAGGAATAGGTTTCGCCATGTCTCAGCACATCAAACACGGCTGCGACCATATCTTCTTTATCGGCTTTTTGGGCGCGGGCAAATCGACGCTCGCGCGCAACGTCGGCACCATGTTCAAGCGGCGTTTTATCGATACCGACCGCCTGGTCGTGCGCCGTTGCGGTAAGTCGGTAACCGAGATTTTTGAGACCGAGGGCGAGGATCGTTTTCGCGAGCTCGAGACCTCGGCGCTCCGTTCGCTCCAAAGCGAGCGCAGCCTGTTGGTTTCGTGCGGGGGCGGTATCGTCGAAACGCCGGTGAATATTGAACTGATGCACGAAATGGGTACGTGCGTGTACCTCGAGGGCGACTTCGAGGATTCGATTCGACAGATTCGTCGGTCCGACACGCGCCCCGATTTCCGTTCGCCCGAGCATGCTGCGCGCCTGTTTGAGCATCGCCGTCCGCTGTATCGCCAGGCCGCCAACCTTACCCTTGATATTCGCAACAAGTCCTTCGAGGACGTTTCCTACCTTTGTGCCGAGATGCTTTTGGAGCGTGGGCTGCTATGATTCGCCGTCAACTGATCAATTTCCAAAACCGCAGCGTCGATGTCCGTGTCGGATTGGGCGCGTTCGATGAGTTGTCGCGCATGTTTGCCTCGGCCGTGGGCAAGCCTAAGCGCGCGATGGTGGTTTGGAACGACGCTATATCCGAGCGTTTTGGCGAGGTCGTCGAGCATGCGCTGGTCGACGCCGGTTTTGCCGTGTCGCTGCTCGTCCTTGAGGTTTCGCCTGCTGGTGCCACGCTGGCCGATGCCGATGCGATCTTTGGCGCCCTGTCTGCCAACGGCGTTACCTGCGACGATCTGGTTGTCGCCGTTGGCGATGCCGCAACCTGCTCGGTTGTTAGCTGGTGTGCCAACCAGTGGTGTGGCCGAACGGAGTGCGCGCTGCTGCCGACGACGTTCGACGCCATGCTCACGGTCGCGACGACCATGAAGCCGCTCGTCGCCTCGTCGGCGTATGCGCTTCCCGCTATCGCGTTCCGTCCCGAGCCGGGCTTGGTCGTGTGTGACCTCAACCTTGTTCGCGAGGCGGACCCCGAGGACCTCAAGCTCGGCTATGTGGTACTTGTTGGCACCATGCTTTCGAGCAGCAAGTCCCGCTGGAATCAGTTTATTGAGACCGTCCCCGAGATTCTCGCGGGCGAGGAGGTCGCACTCGTCAATGCCGTCCAATGGTCTCAGACTGCCCGCAAGGACGTACTGATGGCCACGAACCCGAGCGCTCGCCATGCGCTCGATTTTGGCATGACGGGGGAGCGTACCCTGCGCGCCTGCTTGGGCGATGCCGCTTCGCAGGTCCCTGCCTATCAGCTGTTGTCCGAGGGCATGCGCTTTGAGGCGCGCCTAGCACATGATGCCTGTGACTTTGATATCGATTACGTCTTTGAGGTCGATGACTGCCTGGAGGACTTTGGCATCGAGGAACTTGCCTTCGACCTGGAGCCCACCGCGTTTATCGAGGAGTTCCGCAGGCAGCAGTTCGCCCGCTCGAACCGCAGCATGCTGCCGCTGCCCGCAGCGCTCGGCGCCATTCGTCTAACGAGCGTTGAGGACGAGGTTCTTGAGCGCCACGCTCATGCCTACTTGGCTTCTCGCAAAGAACTTCTCTAAGATTTATTGACATCCATCGTCTTTCGTATCATGTTGAGGGGCGGGTTTTCAATCGGTTGCGGATCGCATACGATTCCGTACGTTGATTGAGACCCGTCCCGTCTTTATAGAGATAACAAGAAAGGAATCTGCATGTCTGAGTTTGCTGCCGGTCCTGCCGGTCGTATCGAGCGTGTCCGTGCCCTGATGGTCGAGCGTGGCTACGACGCCATCGTGGTGCGCGACGAGGCCAACCTTCGTTGGCTTACGGGCGTGAAGGGCGTCTTCGACTACACCTTCGAGTTCCCGCACGCTGCGTTTATTACGGCCGACCAGTGCCTGTTCCACACCGACTCGCGCTACCTCAACAGCTTTGAGGAGAACACGCCCGCCGGCAGCCCCTGGGTCTACGACATGGACGAGGGCACCATCCCCGGTTGGGTCGCCGGCAAGATTGCGGCCAACAAGTGCCGCGTCTGCGCTGTCGAGGACGATATGCAGATTAATTTCTACCAGGGCATTCAGCGCGGCCTGGAGGACCGCTCCGTCGCCTGCATGCTGCCGCTGATGCACGACGACATCCGCAAGATGCGCGCCATCAAGGACGCCGAGGAGATCGAGCTCATGCGCCACGCACAGTCGATCACCGACGCCGCCTTCCAGCACATGCTCGGGTTTATTAAGCCCGGTATGACCGAGAAGCAGGTTCGCAACGAGCTCGAGAACTTTATGTTCGCCAACGGCGCCGACAGCCTGGCCTTCGGCTCCATCGTGGCGAGCGGTCCCAACACCGCCAACCCGCATGCCGTGCCGAGCGATCGCGTGATCGAGAAGGGCGATTTCGTCCTCATGGATTACGGCGCGGGCTACTGTGATTACCGCTCCGACATGACGCGCACCGTCGTGATGGGCGAGCCCACGCAGGAGCAGCTCGACCTGTACGCGCTCGTGCGCCGTACGCACGAGGAGTGCGTCGCCGCCATCCATCCGGGCGTTGAGGGTAACGACATCTTCAAGCTTTCCAAGAAGATCATCGGCGATGCCGGCTATGGTGATTACTACAACCATGGTCTGGGTCACGGCGTGGGCATCGACATCCACGAGCTGCCCAACTTCAACCGCAGCAAGAACACCATCGAGATCGGCTCGGTTGTCACCATGGAGCCTGGCGTCTACCTGCCCGGCGTGGGCGGCGTGCGCCTGGAGGACTACGGCGTGGTCACCGAGAACGGCTACGAGCCCTTCACCAAGACCCCGCACGACCTGCACGTCATCGACTGCTAGTTTACTTCAGTAGATAGTTTGGGGCGGGGCGTCCGGATTGATTCGGACGCCCCGCGTTCTCTTTTTATGCGCTCGCCGCAGGCGCCGTCTGCAAGTGTATAATTTCTGTCGTATGTAATTTGGACGCTTGTGCGTTCTGCCCATAACAAGAAAGGTCGCTATGCCTACCATTTCCACCGCCGACTTCAAGAACGGCCTCGGTCTCCGCATCAAGGACAAGGTCTACACCATCGTCGAGTTCCAGCATGTCAAGCCGGGCAAGGGCGGCGCGTTTGTGCGCTACAAGACCCGCGACATCAAGAGCGGCCGCGTCGTCGAGAACACCTGCAACGCCGGCACCAAGTTCGAGAGCGTCATGCTCACCACCCGTGAGTTCCAGTACCTCTACAACGATGGCACCGACTACATCTTCATGGACAACGAGTCCTATGAGCAGGTTCCCGTTCCCGAGGACATGGTGGGCGAGAACTCCAAGTGGCTGCGCGAGAACGACATCTGCCAGCTGCTCTTCGCCGACGATGAGCTCATGGGCGTGACCCCGCCGATGTTCATCGAGACCACCATCGTCCAGACCGACCCGGGCTTTAAGGGCGACACCGTCCAGGGTTCCACCAAGCCGGCCACGATCGACACCGGCGCTGTCATCCAGGTCCCCATGTACCTCAACGAGGGCGAGGTCATCAAGGTTGACACCCGCGACGGCAAGTTCGTCTCCCGCGTCTAGCAACCAACTCTTCTAGGAGGACTCATGCCCCAGGAAATCAAGATTGACGGCATCGGCATTTCGCCCGATGTTCTGACCGCCATCGTCTCGCGCGCCGTGTCCGATGTCGAGGGCATCGCCTCCGTTGGCGTCAAGGACCTTGCCACCAACCTTGTCTCCATGATGCTCTCGTCCAAGGCCCCGGCTTCCGAGCCGGCTGTCGAGGCCGAGGTCGTTGGCGACAAGCTCGCACTCACCGTGCGTGTCGTGGTGTTCTTTGGCTATCCGTTCAAGAAACTCGCCGAGGCCGTTCGCGCTGCCGTGGTCGCTGCCATCGATGCCCAGGTTGGCGTTGAGGTTGAGCGTGTTGACGTTTGCATCGACGGCCTCGTTTTCCCCAAGGAGTAACCTTTGAGCCTTAAGGTTTATCGCGGGCGTACGCTTGCCCGCAGTCAGGCGCTGCAGCTGCTGTTCCAGGCCGAGGCCACGGACAGCCCGCTCGAGCGCGTCCTCGAGGGTGATTTCCTGATCTCGAAGGGTCCCCTCGACCCCTATGCGCTGGAGCTGTGCCGCGGTGCCTACGAGCATATCGACCGCATCGACTGCGCTCTGCGCTCCGTTGCCAAGAACTGGGATCTTATGCGCATGCCCGGTGCCGACCGCAATCTGCTGCGTATCGCCGTTTACGAGATGCGTTTCCTCACCGACGAGGAGGTCTCGGACGCCATCGTGATCAACGAGGCCGTCGAGCTTGCCAAGGCCTATGGCACCGACCAGTCCGCGTCGTTCGTCAACGGCGTGCTGGGCAAGATCGCTCGCAGCGAGGAGCTGCCGGGCGAGGACCTATACCAGGAGCTGCTGGCCGAGGATCGCGCTCGCGAGGAGGCACAGGCTGCCGAGGCTGCCGCTAAGGTTGCGGTTGCCCAGGCTGAGGCTGGTGTGTTGGCCGAGGATGCGGACGCTGCTGAGGCCGTCGAGGCCGACTCCGTCGAGGAGTAGCCATGCCAGAGGGTTCTGTCCGTAACTTTGATGAGATTTCGGACCGTCTGGATCAGATCATCGCTACCGTTCGCTCCAAGGATACCTCCTTGGAGCGTTCGCTCGATTTGTTTGACGAAGCGATTGAGCTGGGCTCCCGCGCGGTCGATATGGTCGACAAGTTTGAGTTGACGCCGCGTGAGGCCGACAAGCTCGAGCAGGAATACGATGAGGATGCGGCAAACGAATCCCAGGATAGCTAGGCCGCATCTCCGGATACGAATGGTTGATGGCATTCATGAAACGCGTGCGTCTTGATGACGAACTGATTTCACAGGGCATCTGCGCCGATCGCGCGGATGCCCTTCGCACTCTTATGGCCGGCTTGGTCTCGAGTGGCGGTGAGCGCTTGACTTCGCCGGGCCTTAAGGTGATCCCGGGGCTGCCGCTGCATGTGAAGGGGCGCATTCCCTATGTTGGCCGCGGCGGTCTTAAGCTCGAAGGCGCGCTTGATGCGTTTGGCATCAATCCGACGGGCCTTGCCTGTCTGGATGTGGGCTGCTCTACCGGCGGCTTTACCGATTGTCTGATCAAGCGCGGAGCTGCGACCGTTGTCTCGGTGGACGTGGGTCGCGCCCAGTTCGATTGGTCGTTGCGCCAGGACGATCGCGTGACGCTGCATGAGCGCACAAACGTGACGCAGCTGCCTGAGCTTGGCTATGCCGGCACTATCGACCTGGCTGTGTGTGATGTCTCGTTTACCAGCATCGCGAACATTATCGATGCGGTACTGGCGTGCCTGGCGCCTACGGGTGCATTCTGCACGCTCGTAAAGCCGCAGTTTGAGGCTCCGGCGGCGCTGGTGGGCGAGGGCGGCATTGTGACCGATCCCGCCGTGCGCCGCGATACACTCGTGGCGGCGGTTGAACTCTTTGCTGCCAAGGGCCTGTTCCCGGTCGATGTGTGCGTGTCGCCCATTCATGGTGCCAAGGGCAACGTTGAGTTTTTCCTGTACGGCACGAGATTTGACCCCGGCGATCGCTCGCAAGACGAGCTGCAATCCCAGGTATCGGTTATGAGCGAGAAAGCTGCAACGCTATGAAGGTCTTTCTGGTTCCCAATTACTACAAGCAAGAGGCGGTCGAGAGCGGCCTGATGCTCGAGCTTTGGCTGACTCGCCAGGGCTATGAGGTCGCATGGGCTGCCGACCAGCGATCCAAGATTCAGAGCACGCCTGATATTGACGGCTCCGATCTGGTCATTACGCTCGGCGGCGACGGTACGTTGCTGCGCGCTGCCCGCATCCTCAACCATCGTGAGATTCCTATCCTCGGTCTTTCCTATGGTCACCTGGGCTTTCTAACTGCTGCGAGCCCCGAGGAGCGCGACATCCTGCAGGTCGTGAGCGACGCCCTGTCCGGTGAGCTGCACGTGAGCCGTCGCGCCACCATCGCCGCGGATATCGTGTCCGTGCGCGAAGACGGTACGAAGGATGTCGTGCGCACCTTCGCCCTCAACGACATGGCGCTTACCCGCGGTCCGCTGTCCGATATGGTCGAGTTCGACATCACGGTGTCCGGCCATCATATCGACCGTCTGCGTGGCGACGGCGTGGTCGTGTCCACGGCGACTGGTTCTACGGGTTACGCGCTCAGTGCCGGTGGCCCCATCGTGAGCCCCGACTATACGGGCATGGTCTGCGTACCAATTGCGCCGCACACCATTCAGGCTCGTGCCTTTTTGACCTCGCCGAGTGATGTCGTCGAAATCTTTATGTCCGATGATCGCCCGAGCGTTCCGGCGATCGCTATCGATGGACAGTTTATTACCTGCGATGGCACCGTTGAGAGCGTGGCGGTGCGCCGCGGGCCCGGAGATGTGTTGCTGCTGGATTACGGCCCCGAGAGCTTCTATAACTCGGTGAGCCGCGTATTCTACGGAGTCCGTCATGATCGATGAGCTGCAGGTTTATAACATTGCACTCATTCGCGAGGCGACGCTGGTGCCGAGTGCCGGCCTGACTGTCCTGACTGGCGAGACTGGCGCCGGCAAGACCGCGCTGCTCTCGGCCCTCAAGCTAATTTTGGGCGAGCGTGCGGATTCGTCGACGGTGCGCGAGGGCGAGGCACTGGCGAGCGTCGAGGCGCGACTCTTCGACGGGCCGCACGACACGGAGGGGTTCACCGTACAGCGCAGCCTTTCTGCCGAGGGCCGCAGCCGCGTGAAGATTGACGGTCGCATTGCCAGTGTGCGCGAGCTTTCGGAGCGCGTCGGCGTGATGATGGATCTGTGCGGCCAGCACGAGCACCAGCGCTTGCTCGATCCGGCGCATCACGTTGCGATGGTCGATGCCTGGGCGGGACGCTCTGCGCTCGAGGCGCTCGAGCACTACCGTGCTTGCTTTAAAGCCTCGCGCGCGGCTGCCAAGGAGGTCCGTCGCGTCGAGGAGGCCTCACGTGCGCGGGGGAGTCGCGTCGAGGAAGCGCGCTTTGCGCTCGAGCGCATCGGCGAGGTCGACCCCAAACCGGGCGAGTATGAGGAACTCGAGGAACTGCTGCCGCGCTCCGAACATGCCGAGGTACTGGTTGCCACAGCTAACGATGCCCATGCATCGCTTGCCTCCGAAGGGGGAGCGCTCGACGCCGTGAACAGCGCCGTGGCAGAACTTTCCCGAATGGCTACCGTCGATCGCAAACTGGGCGACATTGCCGATGCGCTTTCGGATGCCTGTATCTCACTTGAGGATTGCGCGAACGAGCTTCGTGCCTATCGCGATGGCGTCGCCTTCGACCCGCGCGAGCTCGCTCGCATGCGTGAGCGGTATTCCGACCTCAAGGGCCTGTTGCGTCAGTGGGGCCCCACCATGGACGATGTTTTTGCCATGCGCGATCGCTCGCAAGAGCTGCTGTCCCTGGTCGATGATGGCGATGAACAGATCAAAAAGGCGCGTGAGGCACTCGGGAGCGCTGAGCGCGAGTTGTTTGCCGCTGCCAAGGCACTTAAGCGCGCCCGCAATACGGCGGCCCCGCGCTTCTGTCACGAGGTTGGCCGCCAGATGGCTCGCCTGGAGATGGGCGGCGCCGAGCTCGTCTGGGAGTCGCGCGATCTTCCCCGTGCTGAGTGGACGCCCGTTGGTCCTTCGAGCTACGAGCTGCTATACCGCAGCGGTGCCGGTTTGACTCCACGTCCCCTGCGCCGCATTGCGTCGGGCGGCGAGCTCAGCCGCGTCATGTTGGCAAGTAAGGTTGTCCTCGGTAACGCGGACGGTGTCGATACGCTGGTGTTTGACGAGGTCGATGCTGGCGTCGGTGGCTCCTCGGCGCGTGCGCTCGCGGGCGTGCTGGCAGATCTCGCCGCTACGCATCAGGTGATTGTCGTAACCCACTTGGCGCAGGTCGCCGTCATGGCTGACAAGCATTATGTCGTCAGCAAGGAACCGGGCGATGTTCCCCAGACGCTTTTGGACGAGGTAACCGGCGAAGCGCGTACCGCCGAGATCGCCCGCATGTTGAGCGGCGATCAATCGGAGGCAAGCTTGGCCCACGCAAAGCAGATGCTCAAAGAAGCTCGAGGTTAGGTCGTATCAGCGGTGTTGATGGGACAAAATAGACTGAAATTTTTGTCCCACTACGCGTTTTACTCAACGACCTTATCCGGCTGGATGAGCTCCTCGTAGTAGCTGATATGTTCGCGAGCGTCTTCAATCTCGGGCAGCAGGAAGTTGTAGATGACTTCGATGATCATCGTGGCACTGATCTTAGAGAACGCAAAGTCGCCTGTCGTCAGCAGCGCTTCGTGGTTGACGGTATTAAAAGTGTAGTCTGCCAGACGCGCGAGCGGGGATTTGCTGTCGCTGCTGATGACGACTACGGTTGCGCCGCAGTTGCGAGCCGCTTTTGCCATGCGATTCAGTCGGCGCGATTTGCCGGAGTTTGAGATTAGCACGATGACGTCACCCGGGCGCAACGTGAGCGCAAAGCCGATTGATGTCTCGCTAATGGTGCTCGCCATGCAGCGCAGGCCCAGCTGCGAAAACTTAAACGTCGCATCGAGCGCGACCGCGTTCGTATTGCCCACAGCTGCAAACTCAATAACCCCTGCATGTTTAAGGGCATGCACAACAGCCGCCAGCGTATCGTGGTCGATTCCGTCGATGGTTGCATTAAGCTCGCTCACCTTGGCAGCCAGGATGTTCTTGAGGCTCTGCTCCATATTGTCGAGCGAGACCTCGTCAGTCAGGCCCTCGTTGCGCTGGCTTTCCAAATCCCTCGCCAACGAAAACTGAAAGCTGCGGAAGCTGCCAAAGCCAAGCTTTCGGCAGAAGCGCGAAACGGTCGCCTCGGACGTGGCGGCGGCGCGTGAGAGCTGAGCGGCCGTGAGGCGCGGCGCCTCGGACTGGTGCTCCAATATATAGTCGACAATGCGCTGCTCGGACTCGCTGTATCCCTGATGGGTGCTTATGAGGGAAAGTGCGCTCTTGCTACTATCGGTCATGGATGGCTCCTGGTTGGCATGAAAATCCAATTTGATTTGCAATGCCATAGTATACGGGCATTTCCAATTACAAGATACACCTTGCCGTTTCAAGTGTTGATGGTAAACTTTCACCTACCGTTTACGGTTATGAAAGAACCTTTCACCGGAGAATTGCACCTTGCCTCTTCTCACGCGGACGGTAGGTTGGTATCTTTCAGTTGTGGAAAAACGCGCATCGAAGCGCGTGTAGGGGAGCGCCCGCGGGCGCTGTACTCAAGAAGGAGGGACACATGGCTAAGTTTGACATCATCGCCGCCACCGGTTGCCCGACCGGCATTGCGCACACCTTCATGGCGAAGGAAGCGCTGGAGAAGGCAGCTGCCGAGCGCGGTCTGACCATTAAGGTCGAGACTCATGGCCAGGTCGGTGTCGAGAACGAGCTCACCAAGAGCGAGATTGCTGGCGCCAAGGCCGTTGTCGTCGCAGCCGACAAGGATGTCCAGGCTGAGCGTTTCGCCGGCAAGCCCATGGTTTCCGTTGGTGTTTCCAAGGCCCTGTCCGTTGAGGCCGCCGGTAAGCTGATTGACCGCGCGCTCGCCGCCAAGGGTGATGACACGGTTGCAGCTGCTGCCGATATCGAGGATGAGGTCGAGGAGAAGGAGTCCATCGGTCACATCATCTACAAGCACCTCATGAACGGCGTCAGCCACATGCTGGTCTTCGTCGTTGCCGGTGGTGTTCTGACCGCCGTTTCGTTCCTGTGGGGCATTACGTCCTTCGATTCGACGGCGTCTGACTACAACAGCTTTGCTGCGATGCTCAAGATCATCGGCGGCATCGCCATGAACCTTATGGTTCCGGTGCTTTCCGCCTACATCGCCGAATCCATCGGCAAGCGCCCGGCGCTCGTCCCCGGCTTTGTTGCCGGTATGATCGCCATCCAGGGCCTGCCTGTTAACGCCGAGACCGGCATGATCGACGCCGGTGGCGCCGGCGTGGGCTTCGGCTTCCTGGGCGGCATCGTTGGCGGCTTCCTCGCCGGCTATGTCATCCTGCTACTCGAGAAGGTCTTTGCCGGCCTGCCCAAGAACCTGGACGGCCTCAAGGCTATCTTCCTGTACCCGCTGTTCTCGACGGCTATTGTCGGCCTGGTCATGCTTGGCATTTCCGGCCCCATGGCTGCCATCAACACCGCCATGATGGACTTCCTCAAGGGCCTGTCCGCCTCTGGCGCCGTTGTCCTGGGTCTTGCTATCGGCTGCATGTGCGCCTTTGACATGGGCGGCCCGGTCAACAAGGCTGCTTATGTCACCGGTACTGCTATGCTCACCGAGGCTCTGGCCGCCGGTGTTGGCACCGATACCTACAACTTCGGCACCAACTTCATGGCTGCCGTCTCCGCCGCTTGCATCGTTCCGCCGCTGATCACCACCTTTGCCGTCGTTGTCGGCAAGAAGTACTTCAGCCAGGAGGATCACGACGCCGGTGTCGTCAACCTCATCCTTGGTTGCACCCACATCACCGAGGGCGCCATTCCGTTCATGACCAAGAACATCTGGCCCGTCATGCCCATCATGATGCTCGGCTCCTCTATCGCTTCGATCCTGACCATTATGTTCAACGTTCACGATCCGGCGCCTCACGGTGGCTTCCTGGTCCTGCCCGTTGTCGAGAACGGTCCGCTTTGGGTCCTCGCGATCCTCATCGGCGCTGTTGTCGGTGGCATCCTGTTCGTGGCCTTCAAGAAGTACGACTTCGAGAAGAACCAGAAGGCCGCTCCTGCAGCCAAGCCGGTTGAGGCTCCCAAGGCCGCTGCCGTCGAGGCCCCCAAGGCCGAGGCTGCCGACTTCGTGAAGGTCGAGAATGTCTTTGTCGCCGAGGACTTCGCTTCTCGTGACGAGGCTCTGAGTTTCGTTTCCAACCAGGCCGTCAAGGCCGGTATCGCCAGCGATGCCGACGCCGTGATGAACGCCTTCCTGGCCCGCGAGGCCGAGGGCACCACGGGCATGATGGAGGGCTTCGCCATCCCGCATGCCAAGTCCGATGCCATTACCGAGGCTGCCGTCATCGTCGTCAAGGACGAGTCCGGCGTGACCGGTTGGGATACCATGGACGGCGCTCCCGTTAACGTGGCCATCGCTCTGCTCATCCCGGGTGCACAGGCTGGCACCACGCACCTCAAGATCCTTTCCAAGGTCGCCGAGGCGCTCATGGACGAGGACTTCCGTGCCACCGTCAAGGGTTCCACCGACGCCGTCGAGATCGCCAAGACGATCAACGCCCGCCTGGTCTAATCCAGCAGTTAGCGAATAACATCGCCCCCTGTATATAAGGCGGAGTCCCTCCCCAGGGCCTCCGCCTTTTTCATCCCCAAATAAGTTGCGGTGAAATAGGGACTGTTTAAACAATTCAACCCCAAATTCAGTCCCTATTTCACCGCAACTTATAAAAGGGCATAGAGGGGGCTACCTATCGAGTCTTTGTCGCGAACAGATCATCAGCCAGAATTCCGTTCGCACGATATCGCTCTGGACCGACCGAGTTTCCGCAGCTCGCCTGCCGGGCGGGCGCGGGTTAAGTTTGTCGCGAGTTCCGCACGCAAAGGAAAGCACTTAATGTGCTTTCCGTCTTGCGCGGGACTGTAGAGCAGCAAACTTAACCCGCGCCCGCCCGGCGAGCAAGCGGACGACAAACACATCTGTCCAATAATTCGTCTGAAACATAATGAAAAACCGTTTGATGTGAGTTAATATAAACAACGTCGTGAATCTGACTCCTGCCACATGCATGACAGGGGTTAAACACAAAAAGGAGTCAATTATGGTTTCTGAGAAGGCTACCCTCGTTAATCCTCAGGGTCTGCACATGCGTCCGGCTGGTCTGTTCGCCTCCACCATGGGCAAGTACGCCTGTGACGTGACGGTCGTCACCCCCGAGAAGGAGGTCAACGGCAAGTCCCCGATGGCCCTCATGGCTGCTGGTATCCCCTGCGGCACCGAGGTCGAGGTAAAGTGCGACGGCGCTGACGAGGCCGAGGCTCTGGCTGCTGCCATCGAGCTCATCAAGAGCGGTCTTGGCGAGTAGAACTCAAACGGGTCGCATGTTGAACAACTAAGTTCATATTTGGGGGCGCAGTGACCTGTTGTAAGGTAACTGCGCTCTTTTGTCATGGATATGGCAAAACGCTTTATCACATGACACGGAGAGAGGAATGGGAATGTATCAGGGAGTCAACGCTTCCGAGGGCATCGGTATCGGCACCGTCATGGTTGCCGTCGATCCCGACTTGACGTTTGAGCCGCACGAGGTTGCTGATTCGGCAGCAGAGAAGGAGCGCTATCAGTCCGCTCTTTCGGTCTTCTGCGAGAAGACCCAGGCTCAGGCCGACCACATGAAGGAGACGGTGGGCGAGGCCGAGGCCGAGATCATGAGCGGACACATTGTCCTGGCTCAGGACCCGGGCATGACCGACGCCATCAACGCCGCCATTGACGGCGGTACCTGCGCCGAGCAGGCGCTCATGGACACCTCGACCATGTTCGAGAACATGTTCCTGTCCATGGACGACGAGATGTTCCGTCTGCGCGCGGCCGACATCGCCGACATCCGCACCGGTATTCTGGCCGAGCTGCTGGGCAAGGAGGTCGTCGACCTCTCCGTCCTGCCCGAGAACACCGTCGTTGTCGTGCACGACCTTACGCCGTCCATGACCGCCACGATCGATAAGGCCCACGTTGCCGGTATCGTCACCGAGACCGGTGGCCGCACGTCGCACTCCGCGATCATTGCGCGCGCCCTCGAGATCCCGGCTGTCCTTTCGGTTTCCAACAGCTGCACCGCGCTGCGCAACGGTATGACCGTTGTCGTCGACGGCGGCAAGGGTATCGTCGAGGCCGATCCCGACGAGGAGACGCTCGCTGCCTACACCGCCAAGGCCGAGGCCTTCGCTGCCGAGAAGGCAGCCCTCGATGCCTTCCGTGGCAAGCCGTCCGTGACTGCCGATGGCATCAAGAAGATTATCGCCTGCAACATCGGTAACCCTGATGACGTGCCCAACGCGCTCGATCACGATGCCGAGGCCATCGGTCTGTTCCGCTCCGAGTTCCTGTTCATGGACTCTGCCGAGCTTCCTTCCGAGGAGGAGCAGTTCAACGCCTACCGTAAGGTCGCCAGCGCGCTCAAGGGCGCTCCGGTCATCATCCGCACGCTCGATGTGGGTGGCGACAAGGAGATTCCGTATCTGCACATGGTCAAGGAAGATAACCCCTTCATGGGCTTCCGCGCCGTGCGTTACTGCCTGGCCAATCCCGACCAGTACAAGGTCCAGCTCCGCGCTCTGCTGCGCGCTAGCGCCTTCGGTGACGTAAAGATCATGATCCCGCTCGTCACCTGCGTCGAGGAGGTCTTGGCTGTCAAGGAGCTTGTCGAGCAGTGCAAGGCCGAGCTGACTGAAGAGGGTCGCAAGTTCAACGAGAACATCGAGGTCGGCATCATGGTTGAGACGCCTGCCGCTTCGCTGCTCGCAGACCGTCTTGCCGAGGTCGCCGACTTCTTCTCCATCGGCACCAACGACCTGATCGGCTACACCATGTGCGCCGACCGTGGCAACGACACCATCTCCAACCTGTACCAGGTTTACTATCCCGCCGTGCTCCGCTCGCTCAAGAACATCATCGAGAGCGGCGTGAAGGCCGGCATCATGGTCGGTATGTGCGGCGAGGCCGCTGCCGATCCGCTGCTCGAGCCGCTGCTGATCAGCTGGGGCCTGGAGGAGTTCTCGATGAGTGCTCCGTCGATCCTGCACGCCCGTAAGACCATCAGCCAGTGGACCAAGGCCGAGTGCGACGAACTCGCCGAGAAGGCGCTCGCCTGCAACACCGCCGCCGAGGTCAAGGCACTGCTCGAGTCCGCAGCTCGCTAATTTGGTATCAGAGGTAACCGCGTGGTTGGAATGGGCCGGCCACGCGGCCCTCACATATACAGGGGGTACTGTAAATGTTCTACACGCTAACCGCTAACCCGGCTGTCGACATGACGGTTTCGAGCTCTCCGCTCGAGCCCGACGAGAACGTCCGCACCGGTTCGGCCAGCTACACGGCTAACGGCAAGGGCCTCGACGTGTCCTTCGCCTTTAAGAAGATGGGCGTCGACACCGTCGCGCTCGGCTTCTTCGCTGGCTTCACGGGCAAGTTCATCGTCGAGGAGGTCATGAACCTGGGTTGCCTCTGCCGCCCGGTCTGGACCGACGGTATCACGCGCATTAACACCTACGTCAACGATGGCCAGCACGAGTACGGCATCCTGAACCCGGGTGCTCCGATCACGCCGCAGCACCAGGAGGAGCTCTACAACATCCTGGACACCGCGGGCGATCTCGAGTGCCTGATTGTCTCCGGCTCCGTGCCTCCCAAAGCTACGCCCGACTTCCTGGCTCAGGTCATGGAGCACGCTCAGGCTCGTGGCGCCGATGTCGTCTTGGACCTGTCCTCCGACAAGCTCAAGGAGCTCGCTCACAAGAAGCCGCTGCTCATCAAGCCGAACCATCACGAGATGAAGGCCATCTTCGGCGTGCCGGTCGACACCGACGACGAGGTTCGCGTTGCCATGAAGATGGCTCACGACGCTGGCGTTCAGAACGTGCTGCTCACCCGTGGTAGCCGCGGCGACGCTTACTTCTCCAACGGCGAGGACATCTGGTACGCCAAGCGTGAGTTCAACATCAAGCTGGTTTCTTCCGTCTGCGCCGGCGACTGCACCCTCGCTGCGTTCCTGCACAAGTGGTACAGGGATCGCGACAACGTCGAGGAGGCCATGAAGCTTGCTATGGCCACCGGCGCCAACGTTGCCGAGTCTGTCGGTATTGGCGACTTCGGTCACGTCGATGAGTACAGCAAGCGCGTTGCTGTCCGCAAGCTCGATCGTCAGTAATCGAAACGCGACATATTCGTGCGCATGCGGCGCCCCGGTTTCGGCCGGGGCGCCTTTTTTGTTCCGCCATGGGGGAGAGATGTTATGCCGTACTTCATCGCTTCCACACCGTTCGCCGAGTTGTCCTAGCCTTTTACCGATGGGTGGAATATACTTTCATCAACACGTTGCTTCGTGAAAGGAACATTCATGATTTACACGCTCACTGCAAATCCCGCCATTGATTACAACATCGCCTGCGACGGCCTTGACGCCAACACCGTCACGCGTACCCGCAATGCCGTCTACACGCCCAACGGCAAGGGCCTCAACGTCTCGTTTACGCTTGACCACTATGGTGTCGACACCACGATTCTGGGTTTCTTCGCCGGCTTCTCGGGCGAGTTTATCGTTAAGGGCGCCGAGGCCCTGGGCGTGCCCGTCAAGCCCGTGTGGACCGACGGCATTACGCGCGTCAACGTGTTCCTCAATGCCGCCCCCGACACCGAGTACAACATGGTCAACGCCGGTGCCGCCATCAATGAGGCCAACGAGCAGGAGATGTTTGAACTTATCGATTCGCTCGATGACATGACCTGCCTGGTCATCAGCGGCTCGCTGCCTCCCAACACTTCCGAGGGCTTCTTGGCCGAGGTCCTGCGCCGTGTCAAGGCCAAGGGGGCCGAGTTCGTCCTCGACATCTCGAGCCATCAGCTGGCAGACCTCATTGCTCTGGAGCCACTGCTGATCAAGCCCAATGACGACGAGCTGCTTGACATCTTTGGCATCAAGGTGAGCGGTGGCGACGACGAGTCCGTCAAGGGCGCTATGGCCGAGCTGCACGCCAAGGGCGCCAAGAACGTGCTGCTGACCCTTGGTGGCGCCGGTGCGTACTTCTCCAACGGCGAGCATATCTGGTTTGCCAACCGCACCTTCGACGTCAAGCTGCTGTCGACGGTGTGCGCCGGCGATTCCTCGCTCGCTGCCTTCCTGTCCGTGTGGCACGACGCCCCCGAGCGCGTCGAGGACGCCCTGCGCCTTTCGATGGCCACTGGCGCCAACGTGGTCGAGTGCCCCGGTCTGGGTGATTTTGCCAAGGTGGACGAATATAAGAAGCACATCGAGGTTCGCCAGGTCTGCTAGTTCCGGCACCTTGTCTGAATAGTTTGATTATTTCGCATCCGTCTTAGACTAGGACGGATGCGTTTTTGTTTATCGGACTTGCGTGTGCAGTGGAGGCTGTTTCTTGCTAGACTTCTTGCAGACGCAATCGATAGCCAATTTGATAGTCGCAGGAGGCCATAGGCATGTGCAATGTTTCGCTCAACGGTACTCAACCGTCCGATGCGTCCCTGCGCGTCCTGCGCGCGCTTGAGGCGGCTGGTCTTGAGGCTTGGTACGTGGGCGGTTGGGTGCGCGACGCCCTGATGGGGTGCCCCAGCCACGATGTTGATATGTGCTGTAGCGGCCTGTGGCAGGAGTCTAAATCGGCGCTCGAGGCCGCTGGTATCGCGGTCGTGGAGTCGGGCATTAAATTTGGCGGAATCACGGCTATTTCCGATGGCGAGCGTATTGAGGTCACAACGTACCGTCTGGATGGCTTTTACACCGATGGGCGCCATCCTCAGAGTGTCGAGCGTGCCGCCTCGCTCGAGGATGATCTGGCGCGCCGCGACTTTACCGTCAACGCCATGGCCTGGCATCCCGAGCGCGGGCTTGTCGACCGCTACGACGGCCAGGGTGACTTGGAGCGCAAGCTGATTCGCGCTGTCGGCGATCCCAGGCGTCGCTTTAACGAGGACGCCCTGCGCATGCTGCGCGCGGTGCGCTTTGCCTGCCGCCTGGACTTTATGATTGAGCCCGAGACCAAGCGTGCGCTTGCCGAGTGCGCGCCGCTGCTCGATGCCGTAGCGCGCGAGCGTGTGGGTATTGAGCTCGAGGGCATTCTTTCGACCGGTCACGGGGGAGACGCGATGCTGCGCTACCCCGAGCTCATCTGCGCCGCTGTGCCCGAGTTGGCAGCGGGTCGCGGGTTTGATCAGCGAAGTGTCTATCATGCGTTTAACGTCTACGAGCATATCGCCCGTGTGCTGACGGTGGCAGGGGAGCTGGCGCTGTGCGACGGCGTCGCGCCATCGTCGAGCCTTATGTGGGCGGCGTTTTTGCACGATGTCTCCAAGCCCGAGTGCTTTACGGTCGATCACGCCGGCAGCGGACACTTCTACGGTCATCCCGAGCTCGGCGCCAAGAAAGCGCGCGTCATTATGGATCGCCTGGCGCTTTCGCACGACCTGGTGCGCGATGTGTGCCTGCTTATCAAATACCATGACAAGCCGCTGCGCCCCGAGCGCTCCTGCCTGCTCAATATGATGCGCGCGCTTTCGGGTGAGGGCGTCGACACGGCCCGCCTGATTGACGAGCTCATGGACCTTAAGCGTGCCGACACACTTGGCAAGGCCCCGTCGTGCTTCTATTACGTCGAGACGATCGAGGAGATGCGTGCACTCGCCCATAATCTGTTGGGGGCAGGGGAGCCCTATACGCTCAAGATGCTCGCCATCAACGGCGGCGACCTGATCCGTGCCGGAGTCAAGCCCGGGCCGGAACTGGGTCAGCTTCTCAACTCCGCCCTCGACGCCGTGATCGAAGACAACATTCCCAACGAGCGCGAAGCTCTTTTGGTCCATCTCAACTTGAATTAGCTACTCAGTTTACCTGCGTGTTCCATAACCTGCCGACAATTTTTCGGCAATTTGGAATTTCTTCTTGCGCTGACGTTTTTTGTCCCGTAATATATCTCCCAGCACGGCAGTGCAGATGTCATGTGGCCCGTTCGTCTAGCGGTTTAGGACGCCGCCCTCTCAAGGCGGAGATCACCAGTTCGAATCTGGTACGGGCTACCATGCATCTCATACCCGGTCTTCCCATAGAAGGCCGGGTTTTTTATTTTCAAACAACCGTCTGCAATTCCCGTTTGAACCAGAGCTTTGCGTTCTGCCTATGGCCCTTACGGGTACAATATCCAAGATATTTTGACTGTTAGAAGGAGTCTCATGACGGAGTCCTCTCAGCATACGTCTAAGCCCCAGGTCGAGGTTGAGGCCTCGGGCGGAGATGACAATAAGAGCGCACGCCGTGGCGCCATCTTTATCGGCGTCGTGCTGGTGGGTTATATCGTCTATCTGGTGGTAACCGGGCAGATGGGGCAGTTCTGGGCCGCTATGTCAAGCGTCCAGGCGCCATGGCTCGTTGTCGCGTGTCTTTGCATGTTCATGTATCTGTTCTTTGGCATTGTGGCCTATGCGATCGCCGTCTGGCTCGACCCATATTCGCCCGTCGGTATTCGCGACCTCATTTCGGTCGAGGCGAGTGGCATCTTCTTTGGCAACTTGACGCCTATGATGATGGGCTCGACTCCCGCCCAGATCTACCGCCTGACCAAAGCGGGCCAAAATGTCGGCGAGGCCGGAGCCACGCAGTTCACGCGCTTTATCGTGTACCAGTTTGGCCTCGTTGCCTGGGGCGCTATCCTCCTGCTTGCTCGCATGCCGTTTTTTGCCGAGCGCTATGGCGACATGACGCTGCTGTGCGTCTTTAGCTTTGGTGGGCACTGCTGCATCTTGCTTGGCATCTTCGCCGTCGCGCTCATGCCTAAGACCGTCACGCGCGTCGCCCATTGCATCATCAATTGGCTCGAGCGCATTGGTGTCTCGGCCACTAAGATCGAGAGTTGGCGCACGTTTGTCGATGGCGAGATCTACTCGTTCTCCGAGAAGTTCAAGCTTTCGGCTGGCCACTTTTCGTCCATGCTGCTCACGGTGGTCATCACCATGCTACAGCTCGCGTTTTTCTACCTCGTGCCGTATTTCCTGATGCTTGCCTTTGGCCACCACGAGGTCGACTTTTTCTCGGTCATGGCCGCGAGCGCCTTTGTCCAGCTGTTGAGCTCTGCGGTCCCCCTGCCCGGTGGAACTGGTGGCGCTGAGGGCGGCTTTGCATTGTTCTTGGGTCATTTCTTTGGGTCGGCATCGACCGCCGGCTATCTGCTGTGGCGCCTCATTACGTTTATTGCGCCGACCATTTTGGCTGCGCCCCTGCTGGGCCTTAAGAGTGCCCACAACGAGAGCATCCATGCGCGCTGGGATCGCGTGATGCGCAAGCTCGGTCGCATGCCTCAAACGCCCTCTGCGCCCACAAAGCCCCACCCCACGAATGCTGTTACCGTTGATCCCAAGAAGCAGGCTCAGAAGGCTTCTGGGACCGCTAAGCCGGCTCATAAAGCCTATGTGCGCCAGACAGGCGACGGTATTCGCGTATCTCCGTCGGCACTCAATAAGAAGAAGCTCCCTAAGTCGCAGTAGGGCAGTCGTGCGTTCTTCATGATGCAGGGTATATTTGTGCTGTATGGGGGATAATCCTCTTACGTAGATTATCTCTCATCTGTTGATGAATGCTCGCATATCGAAGGGACACGCCCATGGCAACCAGCAAACCGCGTCTTGACCGCCGCATTGTTCGCAGCCGTAATGCCATCCTTTCCGCTTTCGAGCGCCTGCTCATGGAAAAGCCGCTGGCAGACATTACGGTGAGTGCCATCGCGCGCGAGGCCAATGTCGACCGCAAGACCTTTTACGTTCACTTTGGTACGGTTGACGGCCTGCTCGATGCCATTGCCGTCGATGTGGTGGAGATGATTGTCGACTCGGTCGAGAAAACCCTTGCTTCAATGGACGGCGACACCAACGAGCGCGCCCTGGGCGCGGCGGCGACCTTCTTTAAAACCGTTAACGAGGCACTGTGTAACAACTTAGTGCTCAATCGTCAGCTGATCGAGAACATCCCGCTCGACGACTTTATGGCTCGCCTGCGCGAACCGCTCGAGCACGAGATTGCCGAACGCGATCTGCTGCCCCAAGGTCTCAAGGACGAGATGTTCGACTACTATCTGGCGTTTTTGCTGTCGGGTATTATCGGTATCTATCGCACGTGGGCGCTGTCTGACGGCTCGGTTCCTATCGAGCGCGTCTCTGAGGTCGCCAACGACCTGACTCTCAACGGTCTGTCGAGTCTGGAATCTCGCTTGGATTAGGCCTAGTTGGGCTCGTCGGCGTGGAAATTCCTGTTCACGAGGTTCTCCGGCGCCTTGTAGACCTCGCCGCGTAGGAGCTGTAGCCTGAGGATCCCTAAAAGAAGGTCCAGTTTATCATTCCCACTCCAATTTGGAATCCTCCGATGCGCCTTCGCACGCTTGCATGACCTCGATACCATGCGAGCGTGCGAACTCGACGAGCTCTGCGTTGCGGGCATTTACGGTGCCGAAGGCGGCGGGGCACACGATAAGGCGCGCGCAGTGGTCGAGGAGCTCTTTGGCGCGGGCTATGGTTTTATCCCCGATCGGCTCGAAGGCGCGCTCGGCCACGCATTCCGCCGCCAGGTCGCGTGCGAGCTCGCAGTCGATGTCCCCTTCGTGCAGAACGCCCGCGTAGAACGCCTTGCCCTGCCGGATGAGCTGGCGAAACACAGCCGACCCCGTACCTGCGCCGGCGATGACGAACGTGTGCGCATCGCCGTGCGGGCGCCCAATTTCCACGCTGCCGAAGCGCTCGTTGAAGGTGCCATGCTGAAGGCCGTAGAGCTCGCCAATCGTCTCGCGCGTGAATATGTCCTCGGGTGCGCCGGCGCGGAAGACCCGGCCGTCCTTCACGCAAATCACCTTGTCGGCGCTTTTCTGCGCGAGCTCGAGTTCGTGGATGGACATAATGACAGCCACATTCCGCGATTTCGCAAGGTGGCGAAGTATTCGCAGCAGGTCGATCTGGTAGCGGATATCGAGATACGACGTGGGCTCGTCGAGCACGAGCACACGCGGATCCTGCGCGATGGCGCGTGCGAGCATGACGCGCTGGCGTTGCCCGTCGCTTATCTGCATGAAGTCGCGCTCGGCGAACTCTTCCACATGTGCGGTTTTCATGGCCTCATCGACCCGACTATGGTCGTCGGGCGAGAGTGTGCCCATTCGCCCGGTGTAGGGATGCCTTCCCGCCTCTACGATATCGCGGCAGGTGAGGAGCTCGGTCCGGGGGCGATCTGTCAGCATAACGGCAAGGTTCCTTGCGAACTCCGCCGTCTTCCATCGGGAAATCTCCCGCCCGTCGAGCTCGACCGCGCCGGCAAGCGGTGCCAGATGGCGTGTGATGGTTTTCAAGATGGTCGACTTGCCCGAGCCGTTCGGCCCGATGAGCGCCACGACGTCGCCCGCGCGAACCTCCAGATCGACGCCTTCGACTACGACCTTCTTGTCGTAGCCCGCCGACAGGTCTCTTATGCGGAAAAGCGGCGCTCCATCAGCCTGCGTTTCGACCGGGGTTTCGAGGTTCGGCTCTGCTCGGAGGAGGCGTTCCGCGCGCAGTTCCGCACGAGCCGAAAGTGCCTTCTGGCGCTTTCGTGCGAGCTCAGAACTGTCTAAGCATGGAATGTCCCCTCCGAGCATTTTGGGCCGCGGCACGAATTCCCCCATCTACCTCACCCGCTTCTTCAACATGAGCGCGATAACCACCGGCGCGCCGAAGATGGCGGTGACGGCGCTGATGGAAAGCTCGACGGGAGAGAACAGCGTGCGCGCGATCAAATCGCAGCCCGCGCAGAAGATGGCGCCTCCTAAGAAGCACGCGGGAATCACGCGGATGGGCTTCGACGACTTTAGCGCCGACTTCACGAGATGCGGAACCGCGATGCCTACAAACGACACCGGACCAGCGAACGCGGTCACGCAGGCGGAGAGCATGCTCGCTAGAAGGACGAGCACCACGCGGAATCGTGCGACGTTCACGCCGACGCTTTTCGCGTAGGCTTCTCCCAGCTGGAAAGCGGAAAGGGGCTTCGATATCGCGAATACGCATGCGCTCACGGTGATCACCACGACCGCGATGACCACGACGTCGTCCCAGCTCGAACCCGAGAAGCTACCCAAAGACCAGTTGTGCAGGTTCACGATGGACTGGTCGTCGGCGAAGGCGATGAGGAAGTTCGTCGCCGCCGAGCAGATGTATCCCACCATGACGCCCGCCACGATGAGCATAGCCATGGAACTTATGCGCCGTGCGATGAGGAGCACGAAGCCGATGGTGATAAGCGAGCCCAGAAACGCTGCGACCACCATGGCCGGCGAGGACATGGCCTGGTTCGCGCCCAGAAGAACGATCATCGTAAGCGCGACGACGAACTTTGCGCCCGAGGAGACGCCCAAGATGAACGGGTCGGCGATGGGGTTGTTAAAAAACGTCTGCAGCAGGAACCCGGAGAGCGAAAGTGCCCCGCCGAGAAGCACGGCTGAAAGCACGCGCGGCAGGCGAATCTCCCAGATGACTTGGCTTTCCATGGAATTGGCCGCGCCGCCCGAAAGGATGCCGGGGATGTGGTCTGCGGGCACGAGCACGCTCCCGATGCACAGGTTGGCCCCGACGAGCACGATGAGGACAACAGCGAGCAGCGCCGTCACGACGCGACACCGCGCGGCGCGCCCCGATTCGTCGTATGTCATGGAAAGCCGGCTTCTCATGACGCTAGCCAAGCTTCCTCAGATAATGGAAGTCGCTCGCGTCATCGCCGGTGAACGCCCCGTGCAGCTCGTCGATAATGTCGGCGGTAGAAGTCATCTGCTGGTACATGTCGGCGCATGTGACCCAGACGTTGCCGTTCTTCACGGCTTTGAACTGCGACAATAGCGCGTTTTTGCTTACGAAGTCGTTCAAGGTGGCAACCGATTCGTCGATGGTGCCGTTGTAGACGATGATGTCGGCATCCTTCGCCGTCGCGTAGAAGCGCTCCATTTCGAGCGTTACTGACGAACCTGACGTCGACGCCGTCTGCGCGTCATCGAGCGCGTAGCTGCCGCCTGCAAGCTCGATCATCTGCGCCACGTAGTCGCCCGCCCGCCGCGTGACGGCGGCCCCGTTCGAGTTAATGTAGAAATACGCCACGGTTTTACCTGACGACGCGAGCCTCGACGTTTGCTCGACGCGGGCCTTCTGCTCGTTGAACAGGTGCGCGGCCTCGTCTTCCTTGTCGAACAGGACGCCGAAAAGCTTAATCCACTCGACGCGCCCGAGTGCTTCAGGCTCGCTCGACGACTGTTCGGTGAGCACGACGAGCCCGAGCTTCTGCAGCTTTTCCTTCACATCGGGCGTGTGGTTGATCATGGTGTTCTCGATGGCGAGCGTGCAGCCCGAGGCCGATATTCGCTCGTAGTCGGGCGCGCTGTACTTGCCGCCGTAGGCGATCGCCCCACTTTCGAGCGCGCTTTTGAAGCCCCCGACCGAGCAATCGTCGGCCTTCGTGCCCGACATGAGGATATTGTCGTTCGCATCGAGCGCGTCGACCAGGCACATCGTCGCCGACGACACGAGGTACACCTTGTCGGCGGGGCGCCTTATGACCGCGATGTCGGAGCTCAACCCATCAGGTACCTTTGCATTTTGCGGCACCACGAGGAAGCGCTCCCCGTTCGAAATGCAGATAAGCCGCAGGCCGCCTTCGTACTCGTCGACAGTGAAGTGCTCGGCGTATTCAAGCTGAAGCGTTCCCGTCGGCTTCCAGCCGCAGCCCAAATCGGCGTTGTGGAAGTCGGCCGCGGCGTTTGAAGCCGTTCCCGCAGGGGAGCCGCCGCTTGCTTCGTCGCCCGATTTCTCCTTCATGGTGGATGAATCGAAGTGGAGCGTGTAGTCGATGGTGTGCGGCGTCGACATGGCGACGGTCTCGGCCGACACGGCGATGTCCTCGTCGAGCGTGACGGGTATCTCGAACGTGGAGTCGCCGCCGTCGTTTACGGGCGCGTAGTCCACGCCGTTGACGGTCATTTTGTCGTAGTTCGAACTCGACCAGGCGATGGTCGCGGTGTAGGTGTCGCCATCCTTCACAATTGTGGTCGGTGAGGCGATGCTTGCGCGTCCTGACCCACCGGAAAGCGAGACGCTCACAGTGTATTCCTGAGAGCCCGCCGTGCCACCGGTCGCGTTCGGGCTCGCACTGCACCCCGCGAAGGGAAGCGCGAGCAGGGCGACGAGAACGCAGGCGATCGCGCGCGCCGCGATGCTGCGGCGCTTCCTGTTTTCCCCCTTGGGAAGAATCGACCGCATGGCGTTACTTCAGTGCGTCGGCGCGCAGATCGACGCCGGCGGATTCGAATACGAGCGTGCGGTCGTACCACCGCTCCCTTTTAATGCTCCACGCAGCGCAGGCGGTGTCCTTGTCGAGCGCTTCAACGGGCACGTCGTAGGTGTACTTGCCTTCCGCGTTTTCCACATAGGGGATGAAGTCGGCCTCGCTCGCGGCGGCAGCCTCGTCGCCCGTGCCCATGAAGAGCTTGCCGTAGCCCGTGCCGGAAAGCGTCATCACGCAGTGCATGGAGCCGTTTTCCACGATGAGCTGGGCGTCCACAATTCTGAACATGTTCGAGCTGGAATCTACGGTGATCGAATAGGTGCCGTCGGCCACCTTGTCGGCGGTGATGGGGGCAGCGCTTGCGCCCTCGGGCGCATCGGCCGCCTGTTCGGTCTTTTCCTGGGAATCGGCATCGCTTGCCTTTGCGCTGTCGATTGAATTTCCGCCGCAGCCGGCGAGCGAGAACGCGAAAAGCGCCGCTGACAGGGCGAAGGCGAGGATTTTCTTCAACATGGAGGGGGTTCCTTTCAATCGCTTCGACCGCCCGCGCCGTGCGGTGGGCGGGCGGGATGCGAATGCAACGGGCATGCGCCGTCAGTCGGGGAAGGCGCATGCCCGTTGCACGGGGACGCGACCGGCGCCCCCGTGCGCGGCGAGTTTACAGCTTGGCGATGGCGTCGTCCACGTGCGAGACGTAGATTTCGTCGACCGCGACGTTCTGTCCTAGACCCTGGAGCAGGCACGTCACTTCGAAGCCGGCGGCCACGAACTTCGCAGCCCAGCTGTCGGGGTCGGTCTCGTCTGCCATGTCGTTGTTCGCGTGGTCGCCCGCGACCACCATGAACGGCGCGAGCACGGCCTTCTTGTAGCCTGCGGCGCTCGCGGCGGCGATAACATCCTCGCAGGTCGGTTCAGCCTCGACGGTGCCGACGAAGAACTGCGTCAAGCCCTCGTTCTTAAACACTTCCTGCATCTTGGCATAGTCGGCGTTGGAATCGGCTTCGGTGCCGTGACCCATGAGGCACAGCGCCGTCTTGCCGTCGTCGAAGGACGCCATGTTCTCCTTAATGGCTGCGGCCACCTTCTTGTAGTCGTCGTCGGAGGTGAGCAGCGGGTCGCCGAGCGAGATTTTGTCGAACTTGTCGGCGTACTTGTCGAGCTCGTCTTTCACGTCGGTGTATTCCAGGCCACCCATGAGATGCGTCGGCTGCACGACGATTTCCTTCACGCCGTCTTCCACGCAGCGGTCGAGCGCCTCGGTCATGTTGTCGATCGTGATGCCGTCGCGCTTCTTCAGCTTGTCGATGATGATCTGCGCGGTGAAGGCGCGGCGGATGTCGTAGTCCTGCCAGTACTTCTCGCGGATAGCGTCTTCGATGGCGCCGATGGTGATGTGGCGCGAGTCGTTGTAGCTCGTGCCGAAGCTCGTGACGAGGATGACCGGCTTCACGGCCTTCTCCTTTTCACTCGATTTCTCGGAACTCGCGGAGGTGTTGGAGCAGCCCGCGAGCGCGACTCCGGCGAGCGCGACGGCTCCGGTTGCTGCGGCGCCCATGAAGCTGCGGCGTGACATCTGGTCGGACATGGTTTTTCCTTTCCTCGGTTTGCCGGTCCCCCGGCGACAGTTGCTTGTCGGCACAAGCGAAAGAAAAGCGCACCCCTCGGGGTTCACAAGGAGCTAACGCCACGGCGATGCCGTGAGGAAAAGGCGAAGCAGTCTGGCTTGGGGCGCGAGGCGGTTTGCCCGCGCGTCCTATACAGTAATGTCCCTTGCCCAGGATTCCCACCTGGTTCCCTCCGCAAGCCAGCGCGGGCTGTGCGGGCGCCGCGCCGGTCATTTCCTTTTATCCGATTGTCATATGCTCGTTGCCGAATCTTTTACTATGATAGTGGGCACTTGTGAACGTGTCAAAGCCAGGGCGGGCGGCATTGCGCCTCCTGCCTGCGTATTTGCGCCGATTGCTGCCGCAGGCGCCGTGTTTTGCCCGCTGCGCGAATGGCGGCGTAAACGGTTGCGATGAGAAACGGGAAGGGAAGGCTCGGATGATTCATATCGTTGGCGCAGGCTCGGGCGCCGCCGACCTTATCACGCTGCGCGGGGCGCGCCTTCTGCGCGCAGCCGACGTGGTCGTTTGGGCGGGAAGCCTTGTGAACCCCGAGCTGCTCGCTGAGTGCAAGGAATCCTGCATCGTCTACGACAGCGCGCACATGACCTTGGAGGAAGTGCTCGACGTGATGTGCGCGGCAGATGCGCGGGGCGAGGAAGTGGTGCGCCTGCACACGGGCGACCCGTGCCTGTACGGCGCCATCCAGGAGCAGATGGACGCGCTCGACGCGCGCGGCGTGGACTACGAGGTGGTGCCCGGCGTGTCGAGCTTTTGCGGTGCCGCGGCGGCGCTTCGCCAGGAATACACGCTGCCGGGAATCAGCCAGTCGGTCGTGATCACGCGGCTTTCCGGACGTACCCCCATGCCCGCGGGCGAGGGCATGCGCACCATGGCGGAAAGTGGCTCGACTATGGTCATCTTCCTGAGCTCGGGTATGCTCGCCGAGCTTTCCGCCGAGCTTTTGGCCGCGGGCCGCAGCTCCGACGAGCCGGCGGCGCTCGTGTACAAGGCGACCTGGCCTGAGGAGCGCGTGGTGCGATGCACTGTGGGCACGCTCGCCGATGCGGGCGCGCGAGAGGGCATCGACCGCACGGCGCTCGTGGTGGTGGGCCGCGTGCTCGGGGCTCGCGGCGGGCTTGCGCACAACGGCGCGCAAGCGGAGTCGTACGAGCGCAGCAAGCTTTACGACCCTTCGTTTGCCACGGGGTATCGGAAGGCGAGCAGCTAGCGTGGCCTTCGAGCACTACATATATACCGGGACGACCCGCCTGCGCTGCGGCTACACCACGGGGAGCTGCGCCGCGCTCGCGGCGAAGGCAGCCTGCGAGATGCTCTTGTCACGAAAGCCCGTCGGCCTCGTGTCGATCGTCACCCCCGGCGGGCTGCCCGTCGAGACGGACGTGGTCGACGCATGCATCGGCGAGGGGTGCGCCCAGTGCGCCGTGCGTAAGGACGCAGGCGACGATGCCGATGTGACCGACGGCGTGCTCGTGTACGCGCGCGTGGAACATTCGGGGTCGGGCACGGGTGCTGCGGGCAGCAAGGGCGTGCCCGCGCACGAATCGGAAGTTTCCGTCGATGGCGGCGTGGGCGTGGGGCGCGTGACGTTGCCCGGGCTCGAGCAGCCGGTGGGGGCGGCCGCCATCAACGCGACGCCGCGCGCGATGATCACTTCGGCGGTGCGCGAGGTTTGCGCCGCGCACGGCTTTTCTGGAAATATTGCTGTGACGATTTCGGTACCCGAGGGCGTTTCCCTTGCCGAAAAGACCTTCAACCCGCACCTGGGGATAGAGGGCGGCATCTCCATCCTGGGCACGACGGGCATCGTCGAGCCTCGCAGTCTCGCTGCCTTGCGCGACAGCATCGAGCTCGAGATCCGGCAGCATGCGGCTATGGGACGGCGCGGAGTCGTGCTCACGCCCGGCAACTACGGCGGGCAGTTCATCTCGGGGCATTTCCACCTAAACGGTGCGCCGGTGGTCTTCATCTCCAACTTTGTGGGCGATGCGATTGATTGCTGCGTTCGCGAGGGATTAACCAATGTCCTTCTTGTGGGACACATCGGCAAGTTGGTGAAGGTCGCGGGCGGCATCATGGACACCCATTCGCGTACCGCCGACTGCCGCGCGGAGATTCTGGCCGCCCACGCGGCCATGGCCGGCGCGGGCGCGAAGACCGTGCGCGAGATCATGTCGTCGGTCACGACCACGGTGGCGCTCGAGGTAATCGAGGCCGCCGGCGTGGGGGACGCTGCGCGCGCCTCGCTCGCTGCGGCAATCGAGGACAGGTTGCGCCGCCGCGCGGCAGGCGCATGCGACATCGCCGCGGTCGTGTTCGACGCGGAGCGCCGTGAGCTTTTCCGCACGTCGGGCGCCGATGCAGTTATCGGGGAATTGGGGGCGACGTATGAGTAAAGGCGTGCTGTATGGGGTGGGCCGCGCAATCGGCTGGCCAGGGACGAAGGTGGCTATGAAGGCGCGCCGCTCGCTTGCGGACACGAAGCGCATCCTTCGCGAGGAGGGCACCTTCGACGGTGCCGAGCTCGTAGAGGACTGTGGGCTTCCGGGCGAGCGCATGTACCGCTTGCTCGACGATGTGCCCGATCGGGGCAGCTACTTCTCAACGATGGTGGTGCGCTAGATGAGGATTTCCTGCATAGCGTTCACTGAGAGGGGGTATGCGTTGGCGGAGCGCACCGCACGCGCGCTTTCCGATTGCGCGCAGACAGGTGAAGATGACCCTGGCTGGGACGTTTCCGTTTCGCGCGGGTTCGGCAAGGGGAAGGCCGACCTGCGCGCATGGACGGCGCTCGCGTGGGAAGCGTCGGACGCGCTTCTGTTCGTGGGCGCGGCGGGCATCGCCGTGCGGGCGATCGCGCCGCATGTCGCCTCGAAGGCAACCGATCCCGGGGTTGTGGTGATTGACGAAGCGGGGCGCTTTGCCGTCCCGCTTTTGTCGGGGCATTTGGGCGGTGCGAACGAGCTTGCGCAAACTGTGGCACGCGCGGCAGGGGCCATCCCCGTCATCACTACGGCGACCGACGTCCGCGGCGTGTGGGCGGTGGATACGTGGGCGCGTTGTGCGGGGCTCGCCGTTTCGAATCCCGAGGCCATCAAGCGAGTGTCGGCGCGGCTGCTTTCGGGCGGGCGCGTGGCGCTCTATTCCGACATGCCGATTTCGGGACAGCCGCCTGAGGGGGTTGACATTGCGTCCGACCGCGCTCGGGCCGATATCGTTGTGTCGCCGTTCGCTGGCGCGAATGCAGGTGCGTCCGTTCGCGCGGCGGAGACACCGGGCGAGGTCGTGCCCGCCGGTGAAACGGGGAAGCCGGCGGGCGTTCGGGCGCAGACGCCTGCGCCCGAACCGCTTCGCCTTGTCGTGCCCTGCATCGTTGCGGGCATAGGGTGCCGTCGCGGTACGTGCGCCGAAGCGATCGGGGAGGCGTTTCTTCTCGCGTGCGGGCTGGCGGGCATCTCGCCTTCGGCCGTGCGCGAGGCGGCGACGATTGACGTGAAGGCGCACGAGGAGGGTCTGCTCGCCTTCTGCCGCGCGCGCAATATTCCGCTTGCGACGTATTCCGCAGATGAGTTGTCGCAAGTCGAAGGCAGCGTTTCGCCATCTGATTTCGTGCGCGCGACGGTGGGGGTCGACAACGTGTGCGAGCGCGCGGCGCTCGCGGACGGGGGCAAACTTATCTTCCCGAAGCTCGCTCTCGGCGGCGTGACCGTCGCGTTTTCCAAGGTAACAATCGAACTTTCGTTTAAGGAGCGGTGATGGGAAAGCTCTTCGTGGTGGGGATCGGCCCGGGCGGCCCCGACGGCATGACGATTGCGGCCCGGTGCGCGCTCGAGGCGGCCGACATCGTTGTGGGGTACACGAAATACGTGGAGCTCGCGCTCGCCGCCGTGCCCGACGCGGCGCATCTCGCGACGCCGATGATGCACGAGGTCGAACGGTGCCGCCTGGCGCTTTCGCGCGCGCAGAGCGGAGAAGCCGTGGCGCTCGTGTGCAGCGGTGACGCGGGCGTGTACGGCATGGCGAGCCCCGTGCTGGAGCTTGCGGAGGACTACCCCGATGTAGACGTGGAAGTTATCGCCGGGGCCACCGCGGCTCAGAGCGGGTCGGCGGTGCTCGGCGCCCCGCTTGCCCACGACTTCGCGGTCGTGTCGCTCTCCGACCTGCTCACGCCGTGGGAGGTCATTGAGCGCAGGCTCGCCGCCGTCGCGAGTGCCGACTTCTGCATCTGTTTGTACAACCCGCGCAGCAGAAAGCGCGCCGACAGGCTCTCGCGCGCGGCGAAGATTATGCTCGAATGGAAGGCCCCCGACACGCTCTGCGGCTGGGTACGCAACATCGGGCGCGAGGGGCAGCAGTCGGGCATGTGCAGGCTCTCCGAGCTGGGGGAGTTCGACGCCGACATGTTCACCACCGTGTTCGTCGGCAACGTGGACACGAAGCTCGTAGGCGGCCGTATGGTCACGCCGCGCGGGTATCGGGAGATTCCATGCGAAAGGTAACGATCATCGGGGCGGGGCCCGGAAACCCCGACTTGCTCTCGCGCGCGGCGCTCGACGCTATCGACTTCGCCGACGTGGTCATCGGCGCTCATCGCGCGCTTGCCGGCATCGACGTGCCGCCCGACGTGGTGAGATGCGAGCTCGTGAAGACGGCGGACATCGTCGCTGCGCTCACCGATGTGGCGTCGTGGCAGCGCGCCGTGGTCGTGATGACGGGCGATGTGGGGCTGTTCAGCGGCGCGCGCCGCCTGGTGGAGGCGCTCTCCAGCGACGCGCAGGTGGACGTGCGCGTCATTCCCGGCATAAGCTCAGCGTCGTATCTCGCCGCGCGCCTCGCGCGTCCATGGCAGGATTGGCGCTTCGCGAGCGCTCACGGCGTGGCGTGCGACATCGTGGTCGAGGCCGAGCGCGCAGGTGAGCTCTTCCTCGTCACGTCGGGCGGGGAAGACCCCTCGCGGCTTTCCGGCGAGCTTGTGCAGGCGGGCTTCGGGGACGCGCGCGTGACGGTGGCCGAGCGCCTGTCGTACCCCGACGAGCGCATCACCTGTGCGACCGCAAGTGAAATCGCAGGTCAGACGTTCGACGACTTGAACGTGATGCTTATCGATTTCGCAGGCGGCGCCGGGTCGCCTGCGGGCTCTAGCGCAGCCTCCGAGGCACCGGCCGGCGCGTCTGCGCCCGCGGCGGCTTCTTCCGCGGCGGACTCTGCGGGCGCATCCCGCGCCGCGAGCTCCCGCTGGCCGTACGCTTCCTCGGGCATTCCCGACGAGCTCTTCATCCGCGGCGACGTTCCCATGACCAAGCAGGAGGTGCGCGCCGTCGCGCTCGCGAAACTGCGCCTTACCGCGACCGACATCGTGTGGGACGTCGGCGCCGGCACGGGGAGCGTGTCGATCGAGGCGGCGCTCGTCGCGCGAGCGGGGTCGGTATGGGCGGTTGAGCGCAACGCGGCCGGCGTGCGGCTCATCCGGGAGAACGCGGATGCATTCGGGTGCGGCAACGTGCATGCAGTCCCCGGTGTCGCCCCCGAAGCGCTCGCGAAACTGCCCGTCCCCGACGCCGTGTTCGTCGGCGGGAGCGCGGGCGAGCTTCCCTCCATCGTGGAGGCGGCGCTCGAGAAGAACTCGCAGGTTCGTCTGTGCGTGCCATGCGTCACCGTTGAGACGCTCACCGAGGCGTGCGCGCTCCTCTCGGGTTCGCGCTTTAAGGGGTTCGAGGCGTGCCAGGTGTCGGCCGCCCGTGCCGAGGCTGTAGGCTCGCACCATCTCATGAAGGCGCAAAACCCCGTGTTCCTCGTCAGCGCGCGTGGTGCAGGTGGGGAAGGCGGCGCCCGGTGAGCACGACCATCCCGCGCTTCATGGTCGCTGCGCCCTCGAGCGGGAGCGGCAAGACGGTCGTTACGTGCGCGCTCCTGCGCGCGCTCGCGCGCCGCGGCCTTGCATGCGCGGCCTTCAAATGCGGCCCCGACTACATTGATCCGCTCTTTCATCGTCGCGTCGTGGGCGCGCGCTCGGGCAACTTAGACGGCTTCTTCACCGACGCCCCGACGCTGCGCGCCCTGCTCGCACGTGGCGCCGCTGGCGCGGATGTCGCGGTGCTCGAGGGGGTCATGGGCTTCTACGACGGCATGGCGCCCGGCGTGGCCGACGCGAGCAGCTACCAGGTTGCGCGCGACACGGAAACGCCGGTCGTTTTAGTGGTGAACGGGCGCGGTGCGTCTTTATCGCTCGCCGCCGTAATCCGCGGCATCGCCGAGTTCCTGCCTTGTGCGAACGTGCGCGGCGTCGTGCTGAACAAGACGAGCGCCGCTGCCTGCGCCTATGCGGCGCCTGCGATCGAGAAGCACGCGGGCGTCGCGGTTTTGGGGAATATCCCCGCCGACGAGGTGTTCTCGCTCGAAAGCCGGCATCTGGGGCTTGTGACCGCCGACGAGGTGGAGCAGCTCTCCGCGCGCATCGATAAGATGGCCGAGCTGGTGGAAAAGAGCGTCGACGTCGACCGCTTGCTCGAAATAGCGGCGACGGCACCCGATATCCGCGAGGAACCTTACCGGTTGGAGCCGATCGCGGGAGCGCGGCCCATCGTCGCCGTCGCGCGTGACGAGGCGTTCTCGTTCTACTACGAGGAGAACCTGCACGCGCTCGAGGACCTGGGTTGCGAGCTGGCCTTTTTCAGCCCCCTGTGTGATAGCGAGTTGCCCCGGGGGACAAGCGCCCTCTATCTGGGAGGCGGCTACCCGGAGCTCCATGCGCGGCAGCTCTCCGAGAACGCGGCGATGCGCGAGGCGGTGCGGCGTGCGGTGGAATCCGGCGTGCCGACGGTCGCCGAATGCGGTGGGTTTCTGTACCTGCAGCGCGAAATCGCCGATAGCGAGGGGCGGCGTTGGCCTGTTGCGGGCGCCCTTGAGGGCGCAAGCGAGAACGGGGGAAGGCTGTCCCATTTCGGGTACGTGGAGCTCACTTCCCAACGCGACGGGCTCTACGGGCCGCGCGGCACACGCATCCGCGCGCACGAGTTCCACTACTGGCAGTCCACCTGCCCGGGCGGCGACTTCTGGGCGCAGAAGCCCCGGCGCGACAAAGGCTGGCCGTGCATGACGACTACCCCGTCCCTGGTTGCGGGCTTCCCGCATGTGTACTATCCTGCGAACCCCGACGTTGCGCGCGCGTTCGCGTCTGCCGCAGCGTCGTTCGCAGAGAGGAGACGGCATGGCTGAAGCAACCGAAACCGCGCTTGCCTGCATCCGCGAGGAAGTCGAGCGCGCGTTCTCGTCGGCTCCGGGCGCCGTGCTCGAAGCCGCGCTCTCCCGGATCGCGCCCGCAGACGAGTGCGCCCGCGCCGCCGCGTACGCCGCGTGGGACTCCATCGCGCACCCCTTGGGGGGATTGGGCGACTTTGAAGACGCCGTCGCGCGTATCGCCGCAGCTCAGGGGAGCGCCGAGGTGGCCGAGTTTCCCCGTGCGCTCGCAGTATTCTTCTCCGACAACGGGGTCGTTGCCGAAGGCGTGTCGCAAAGCGGGCAAGACGTGACGCGAGCCGTCGCGCGCAACATGTGCGAGGGGGCCACGAGCGCCTGCCGCATGGCGGCGTTCGCGGGTGCCGAGGTCGTGCCCGTCGACGTTGGTATGGCCCAGAGCATAGAAGACGCGCGCATGGTGCGCGCGAACGTGCGGCGGGGGAGCGGCAACATCGCGCACGGGTTCGCTATGTCTCGCGATGAGGCCGTGCGCGCGATCGAGGTCGGAATCGCCGTCGCGTGCGGGCTTGCCCGCGCCGGCGTACGCCTTCTCGCCGCGGGCGAGATGGGCATCGGCAACACGACCACCTCGGCGGCGGTGGCCGCAGTGCTCCTCCGGGCGGACGCACGGAGCCTCGTCGGGCGCGGCGCGGGGCTCTCGGACGCCTCGCTCGCGCGCAAGCGCGACGTTGTCGAGCGCGCTATCGACGCGAACTCGCCCGATCCCGCCGACCCGATCGACGTGCTCTCGAAGGTGGGCGGCTTCGACATCGCAGCGATGTGCGGCTTCTATCTGGGGGCCGCGGCCTCGAAGGCGCCGGCGCTCCTCGACGGGGTCATATCCTGCACGGCGGCCCTGTGCGCGGCGCGCCTGTGCCCCAATGCCTTGGGCTACTTCGTGGGCACCCACGCATCAAGCGAACCCGCAAGCCAGGAGCTCCTTCGCGAGCTCGGCATTAAGGCACCCCTCGACGCGGGCATGCACTTGGGCGAGGGCGCGGGCGCCATGGCGTTTCTGCCCCTTCTGGATTCGGCGCTGCGCGTGTACCGGGATGGGAAGACGTTCACGGCGACTGGCATGGCTGCTTACGAGCATTTCGAGGCCGGGAAATGACGGTGACGCTCGTCATCGGCGCCGCCGCGAGCGGCAAGAGCGCCTACGCCGAGTCCCTGTGCCTCGGGCACGACGGCCCCCGCGTGTACCTGGCAACGATGGAGCCCTTCGGGGAAGAGGGCGCCCGCCGCATCGCGCGCCATCGGGCACTGCGCGAGGGCAAGGGGTTTTCCACCCTCGAGCGCACGCGTGACGTGGGCGCCGCAGTGCCCGGGCTTCCGCGCGGCTGCACGCTTCTTTTGGAGGACGTGGGCAACCTGGTTGCGAACGAGCTTTTCGCGGAAGGCGGCTTGTCCCCACGTGACCCCGACGCTGCGGCGCGCGAGGTGCTCGGAGACATCGAACGGCTCGCTCAGGCCGCTGCGTATACGGTGGTGGTCACCGTCGACGTGTTCGCCGATGGGATGCGCTACGATGATGGGACCGAGGCATGGAGACGCGCGCTCGCGCGCGTGAACGCGGGCGTGGCAGCGCTGGCCGACCGCGCAGTCGAAGTGGTATGCGGGATTCCCGTGTGGATGAAAGGCGAAGGACCTACAAGGTGAAGATAGCAGAGGCAATCGGCGCGGCGTTCGGAACGTTCTCGCGCATTCCCGTCCCGAAATCGGCCTGGACTGATTTCGGGTCAACCCATGCGCTTGCCGCGTTTCCCCTGGTGGGACTTGCGGAAGGCTTCCTCATGACGGCGTGGGGGCACGTGGCGAACCTGCTCGGCATGCCCGCGACCATCGTCGCGGCCGTGCTCGTGGCGCTGCCTGTGGCGGTGACGGGAGGCATCCACCTAGACGGGCTCTGCGACACCTCCGATGCGCTTGCAAGTTGGGCCCCGCGCGAGCGAAAGCTCGAGATCATGCACGACCCGCGGGCGGGCGCCTTCGGGGTCATCGGTGTTGTCGTGTACCTTATTCTGCAGTTTTCCCTGTTCACCGCGCTGCCGCTTACGGCGGGGGTGTTCCTCGCGCTTCTGTGCTCGCTCGTGTTCTCCCGCGCGCTTTCGGGGCTTGCCGTTGAATGCTGGCCTGCCGCGCGGGCGGACGGCATGGCCGCGGGGCTCTCGCCTGCGAAGAAGCGCGCGGCGATCGTCGTGCCGCTTTGCGCTTTCGCTGCGGCTTCGGCTGCAGGGATGGTTGCGTGCGCTCGGGCCGTCGGCGCCCTTATGGCGGTGGCGGGGATTTTGGCGCTCGCGTGGTACCGCCATGTTGCCCTGTCCCGCTTCGGTGGAGTGACGGGGGATTTGGCCGGATGGTTTCTGCAATGGGCCGAGCTCGCGATGCTTGCCATGCTAGTGGCGGGGGGCATGCTCCTATGATGCTCGTGGTAGGTGGCGCACATTCGGGGAAGAGGACCTTCGTGCGCGAAAAGCTCGGGTTCGCGGCAGACGATTTCGTCGACGCGGCGCAGTTTGCGGAGGGCGGCGTGCCCGCGGCTTTTGCCGGTCGCGTCGCGTACCGTGCAGAGGAACTCGTACGAGCGCTCGACGCTGACCGGGCGCTCGAGCGGCTGATCGGCTTCGACGTAGTGATTCTGCCCTTGGTCGGTTCGGGGGTCGTTCCCATGCGTGCGGAAGACGCCCAATGGCGCGAGCGCGCGGGGCGCCTGGGATGCGCGCTCGCTGCGCGCGCCGACGTCGTCGTGCGCATGACGTGTGGGATGCCCCAGGTCATCAAAGGAAACCTTGCCGATGCGCCTCGAGGGACGCAGGGCGCGGGCGCGTCTTTGGAAGTCGTCTTCGTGCGCCATGGTTCCACGGCGGGCACGGAAGACCATCGCTACAGCGGGGCGGGCACCGACGAGCCCCTGTCGAGCGCGGGCGAGCGCGCTTTGCGCGATCTCGCGTGCGATCGTGACGTGTTCCGTGTTATCACGAGCGGCATGGCCCGCACCGACCAGACGGCACGCATTCTCTTCCCGAACGCGGAGCTTATGGCGTGCCCCGGTCTGCGCGAGATGGATTTCGGCGACTTCGAGGGGCGAAGCGCCGCCGAGCTTAAAGAGGATGCGCGTTACCGCGCCTGGGTAGACTCCTGGTGTGAGACGCGCTGCCCGCATGGCGAGGGCAAGAGCGATTTCACCCGCCGCGTCGTCGCGGCGTTTCGGGAGGCGTGCGATTCGGAGCGCGCCCAGGGGAGTGGGCGCGCCGTCTTCGTCGTTCACGCGGGTACCGTGAAAGCGCTGCTCTCCGAGCTAGCTGTCCCGAAAATGGGATACTTCGACGTGCATACCGAGCCGGGCGGCGCATGGGCCGCCACCTGGGATGGGCGCTGCCTTCGCGACGTTCGCCCCGCTTCGGGGGGCGATGCCCGGTGATGACGATTCTTGCCGTCGCCGCCGGGTTCGCGGCCGACCTTGCCTTCGGCGACCCGCGCTGGCTTCCCCATCCCGTCGTCTCCATGGGGCACGCGATCACATGGGCCGAAGGCCGCCTGCGGGGCGCATTCCCGCAAACGTCCGCGGGCACGCGTGCCGCAGGGCTTGTGCTCGCCGTGGCGCTTCCGCTTGCGTGTGGGCTTTTGACCTGGGGTATCCTACATCTTTGCGGCATGGTTCACTCCGGCTTGCGCTTCGTGGCCGAGGCATGGGCGAGCTATCAGATTCTCGCGACATGCGAGCTGCGCCGCCAGAGCCTGGCCGTGGCCCGCGCGTTCTCGAAGGGCGGCCTTGTCGCGGCTCGCGAAGCCGTCGGGCTCATCGTGGGACGCGACACGTCTGTTCTCGACGAGCAGGGCGTCGCGCGCGCCGCCGTGGAAACGGTGGCGGAGAACGCGAGCGACGGCGTCATCGCGCCGCTTTTCTACCTTATGATCGGGGGTGCGCCCTTGGGCATGGCGTACAAGGCGGTGAACACGCTCGACAGCATGGTGGGCTATAAAAACGAGCGCTACATCGACTTCGGCCGCGCTTCGGCGCGCCTCGACGATGCGGTGAACTGGATTCCCTCGCGCTTATCGGCCCTGTTCATGATCGCCGTGTGCCCGATCGTCGGGCTCGACGCGCGCGGGGCGGCGCGCATCTGGCGCCGCGACAGGCGTCGCCATGCGAGCCCCAACTCGGCGCAGACCGAGTCAGCGTGTGCGGGCGCGCTCGGGCTGCGCCTGGCAGGACCCGCGGTGTATTTCGGCAAGCTCGTTGAGAAACCGACGATAGGCGACGCGTCCCGCGAAATCGAGTGGGGCGACATCGCCCGGGCGACAAGGCTCATGCTCGCCGCGTCCGTATGCGCGCTCGTCGTCTTCGGCGCCGCGCGCGCGGCGGTCGTGCTCGCCGTGGGGGCGATGGTATGAGGGAAGACCACGCCGCGCCCCGGGCTGCCGGGGGAATCCTGCGCGCCCGTACGCATGGGGGCAGCTCGCAATCGCTCGGCATCGCTTGCGAAGGGGGCGCCTCCGACCTCATCGACTTCTCGGTGAACGTGAATCCGGCAGGCCCCTCGCCGCGCGCCGTCGCCGCAGCTTGCAAGGCGCTTTCTCGAATCGACGCCTACCCCGATAGGGAAAGCCTCGCCCTCGTTCGCGCCCTAGCGCGCACCCAGGGCATTCCCGAAGATACTATCGTTTGCGGCGCGGGCGCGTCCGACATCATCTGGCGGCTCGCCGCGGCGGTGCGCCCGAAACGCATCGTCGTGTGCGCGCCGACGTTCTCTGAATATGCGGAGGCGGCATCGTACTACGGCGCATGCGTGCAGGAGTTCCCGCTCTCCGAAGCGGATGATTTCGACGTGCCCGCCTCCTTCGCCCGCGCGATCGAGGGGCCGGGAGACGTGGCGTACCTCTGCAATCCGAACAACCCGACGGGGCGCCTCGTCGACCCCCGCGTGATCGATGCCGCGGCTTGCCGCTGCGAGCAGGTGGGCGCGCTGCTCGTCGTGGACGAGTGCTTCCTCGGATTTGCGCCCGACGCCCGCGAAAGGAGCGTGGCCGCACGCGCCGCGTGTTCGCACCATGTGGCCGTGCTCTCCGCGTTCACCAAGCTCTACGGAATGGCAGGGTTGCGGTTGGGATATCTGATCAGCGGAAACGCCCAACTCATCGAGGGGATTCGCCGGGCGGGGCAGGCATGGCCCGTCTCCTCGGTCGCCGAGGCCGCGGGCATCGCCGCCCTGGAAGACGTCGAATACGTCTCGCGCACGCGCGATGTATTGGCGGGCGAGCGAGCGTGGCTTTCCCACGAGCTCTCCTCGCTCGGGCTTTCCGTCGTGCCGTCGGATGCGAACTTCCTTTTAGTCTGCACGCCGGCGAAAGACATCCCCGAGCGCCTGTATAAACAGGGGGTTTTGGTTCGCACGTGCGACTCGTTTTCGGTACTGTCCCGTTTCTGGTGCCGCGTCGCGGTGCGCACGCGCAAGGAGAACGCCCGGCTTGTGATGGCGTTCAGTCGCGCGCTTCGGGCGGAAGGCGCATCGGGCGAAGGCGAACCCGACGAACGGGGCGGCGCTTCTTGCAGCGGCGCTATGGCGGGCGCGGATGGCCGAGGCTCGGCGAAGGAGGTCGATACCCGTGGGTAGGGCTAAGCCCATCATGATCCAGGGCACCATGTCGAACGCGGGGAAGAGCCTGCTTGCGGCGGGGCTGTGCCGCGTGCTTTCGCAGGACGGCCTGCGCGTGGCTCCCTTCAAGAGCCAGAACATGGCGCTCAACAGCGGTGTCACGGCCGACGGGCTCGAGATGGGGCGCGCCCAGATCATGCAGGCCGAGGCGTGCGGCATCGCGCCCGACGTGCGCATGAACCCCATCCTGCTTAAGCCCGAAAGCGATCACCGAAGCCAGCTCATCGTGGCCGGCAAGGCGCAGGGAGCCTTCGCTGCGAGGGACTACTTCGCGCGAAAGAAGGCGCTCATGCCGCAGATTTTGGAGGCGTTCGATTCGCTCGCGGAGGAAAACGACGTCATCGTCATCGAGGGCGCCGGCAGCCCCGCCGAAATCAACCTTTCCGAAAACGACATCGTCAACATGGGGCTCGCGCGCGCCGTGTCCTCCCCCGTGCTGCTCGCGGGCGACATCGACCCAGGCGGGGTGTTTGCTCAGCTCTACGGCACGGTCGCGCTCTTTGCGCCCGAGGATCGCGCGCTTTTGCGGGGGCTTGTGGTGAACAAGTTCCGCGGCGATGTGGAAATCCTGCGCCCGGGTTTGGCCCCGCTCGAGAAGATGTGCGGGGTTCCCGTCGTGGGGGTCGTGCCGTATCTTACGCTCGACCTGGACGACGAGGACTCGCTCGCGCCGCGCCTATCCGCCCGCGAGGCGCGCGGCGTCATCGACGTCGCCGTCGTGCGCCTTCCGCATCTGTCGAACTTCACCGACTTCGACCCGCTTTCGCGCGTGCCCGGCGTGGGCGTGCGCTACGTTTCCTCGACGACCGATCTGGGCCGACCCGACCTGGTGGTGCTCCCAGGCTCGAAGACCACGCTCGACGACGCGCGCTGGCTTGCGGCTAGCGGCATCGGAGCCTGCGTACGCGCGCTTTCGGGCGTGGGCACGCCGGTGCTCGGCATATGCGGAGGCTACCAGCTTTTGGGAGACGAGCTTTCCGACCCGCACGGCAGGGAAGGCGCTGGCACCGCGCGCGGGCTCGGGCTCATCCCTGCAAATACGGTGTTCAAGGAGGAAAAGCGCCTTGCCCAGTCGGAGCTGCGCATCACGGGCGCCCAAGGCGCGTTCTCGGTGTGGAACGGCATGACGGCGCGCGGGTACGAGATTCACGACGGCGAAACGACCGTCTCCTGCGCCCCTGCGGGCACGATTGGCGGCAAACCAGAAGGCGCGGCCTGCGGAAACGTGTTCGGAACCTATCTCCACGGCCTGTTCGACGAACCGGGGGTGGCACTCGCCCTCGCGCGCTCGCTCGCGCGCATGCGCGGCCTGCCCGAGAGCGTCGTGGGTGCTGAGGGCGCGGTGTCCGCGGCCGATCACCGTGCGCGCGAGTTCGACCGCCTGGCCGACTCCGTGCGCGGGGCGCTCGACATGGAGTATGTCTACCGCATTATCGAGGAGGGCGTATGATCCACGTGTATCATGGCGACGGCAAAGGCAAGACCACGGCGGCGATGGGCCTCGCCCTTCGCATGCTCGCCGCAGGCCGCCGCGTCGTCGTCGTGCAGTTCCTGAAAGACGGCGAAAGCGGGGAGGTGCGCCTGCTCGCCGAGCATTTCGGCGTGCTCGTGTTCGCGGGGAAGGCGTCGGACAAGTTTACCTGGTCCATGACGTCGGAAGAACTTGCCGCGACGCGCGAGCTGCACGATGGGAACCTCGCTTCCGCGCTCGCCGAGCTCGAGGGCGCGCAGGAGGGGCTGCTCGTGCTCGACGAGGCGCTCGACGCGCTTTCGAAGGGGCTTGTCGACGAGGCGCTCGTGGACCGCGCGCTCGATATGTCCGCGCGCGGCGTCGAAGTAGCGCTCACCGGGCGCGCGCCTTCCCGCAAGATCGTGGAGAAGGCCGACTACATAACCGAGATGCGGTGCGAGAAACACCCCTACGAGCAGGGGATATGTGCAAGGGAAGGAGTGGAGTACTAGATGGATTCCAAGGAGATGGCGCCCGGCGACATCGAGCGGCGCAGCTTTGAGATCATCACCGAAGAGCTCGGCGGCCGCACGTTCCCGCCGCTCGAAGAGCCCGTCGTGAAGCGCGTCATCCACACCACTGCTGACTTCTCGTACGCCGATTCCCTCGTGTTCACCCATGACGCCGCGCACTGTGCGCTCGACGCACTGCGCGCAGGGGCCACGGTGCTCACCGACACGAACATGGCGCTCGCAGGCATAAGCAAGCCCGCGCTCGCGAAGATCGGCTGCCAGGCCGTGTGCTATATGGCCGACCCTGATGTCGCCGCAACGGCGCGCGCCGCGGGCACGACTCGCGCCGTTGCGAGCATGGACAAAGCTTGCGGCATCGAGGGTCCGCTCATCGTGGCCGTCGGCAACGCTCCCACAGCACTTCTGCGCCTCGCCGAGCTCATGGACGCGGGGAAGATCGCGCCCGCGCTCGTCGTTGGGGTGCCGGTTGGGTTTGTGAACGTGGTCGAGGCGAAAGAGGAGCTACTCGCGCGACGCGTGCCGGCCATCGTCGCGAGGGGTCGCAAGGGCGGCTCGACCGTGGCGGCCGCCATTATGAACGCGCTGCTCTACCAGATCACGCGCCCAGGCGGACCGAAGTGACGGCCCCCGCATCCGCGCCGGCGCTGCGCATCTTCGCCGGCACCACCGAGGGCCGCCTTCTGTGCGAATGGGCGAGCGGGGCGGGAATCCCCGCCCGTGCCTACGCGGCAACCGAGTACGGAGGCGAGCTTTTGGGCGAGCTTCCGGGCATCGAGGTGCATGCGGGCAGGCTCGACGAGGCCGACATGGAGCGCGAGCTTTCCGGCGCGCGCATCGTCGTCGACGCCACGCACCCCTTCGCTACGCTCGCAAGCGGCAACATCCGGGCCGCTTCGCTCGCCGTGGGTGCACGATGCCTGCGCCTTGCGCGCCCGGCCGAGTCGCTGCCCAAAGGCGTCGTGTCGGTCGCGTCGATCGCCTGCGCGGCGCGCTTTCTCTCCGAGAACCCGGGTCGCGCGCTTCTCACGACGGGGAGCAAGGAGCTTGCTCCCTACACGCGCGTCGCCGATTTCGCGGAGCGCTTCTTCGTGCGTGTGCTCCCGCTGCCCGGTGCTATAACGAAGTGCATCGACGCGGGGTTTTCGCCGTCGCACGTCATCGGCATGCAGGGGCCCTTCACCCGCGAGCTCAACGAGGCGATGCTTCGGCAGGTGGGCGCCCAGTGGCTTGTGACCAAGGACTCGGGAATCGTAGGCGGCACGGCCGAGAAGCTCGCCGCCGCGCGTGACGCGGGAGCGCGCTGCATCGTGGTCACCCGTCCCGCCGAGGGAGGCGGGGCCCTTTCGCTTCGGGAAGTGGAAGACGCGCTCTTACGGGAGTTCGCGCGCTAGGCGCTCGCCGCGCCTACGCGCCATCCCGCCCGCGAGGAGGAGCGCCCCGAGCAAGCTCGACCCGTACAAGCCCGTCATCCACCAATAGCTCGAGGACGACGCCCGGAACTGGCGTAAACAGCCCTTCAATGAGTTGCGGTGAAATAGCGTCTGTTTTTGCTGCTAAATAGCATATTCAGTCCCTAATTCACCGCAACTTGTTGGTGGTGGCTTACTGGTAGCGTAGGCATTCCACCGGGTCGAGCTTTGCTGCACGGCGAGCGGGGTAGAAGCCAAAGATTACGCCGATGCCGACCGATACGGCAAACGCGATCAACACTGTTGTAATGGAGAAGCTTGGCGTGATCGTCCCGGTAGCTCCAAACTCGCTCATGATGCCCGAGCTTGCGGCAAAGAACGTGAGTCCCCATGCCAGCAGATAGCCAATCAGGACACCCAACAGTCCGCCGGTGACGCACAGCGCCGAGGACTCGGCCAAAAACTGCGCGGTGATATCGCGACGACTTGCGCCCAGGGCACGGCGAATGCCGATCTCACGGATGCGCTCAGTCACGTTGGTGAGCATCATATTCATAATGCCGATACCGCCGACAAGCAGCGAGATGCTGGCGACAGCGCCCATGATGAGCGAGAACGCGCCCATAAAGGAGTTGAGTGCATCGATGGCGCTTTTCATGGAGGTCGCCGATACACTGTCGTACTCATCATCCTCCGCGATGCCCTTCATTGCGCGCACCTTGGACTCGATGGTCTTACAAAGCTCGTCCATGTCTGTGCCCTCGGCGGCAAGAGCCGTCACGCTGGGGAATGAAGGATTTTCGTCGCCAAACAGGCCTGAGATGGTTTCGCGCGGCATATACAGCGTGAGCGAGCCCATGGAGTCGTTGCCGCCATCAATCACACCTACAATCTGCACCTCGCCGTTGGACACCTTGATGGTTTTCCCCAGCGCATCCTGTTCGTTGCCGTAAAGCTGATCGGCGCCGCCGCGGCTGATGAGCGCCACGCGCGAGCCTGATTGGGACTCGGCCTGGGAATAGGTGCGCCCCGCAACGAGCTTGCTGGCCCCCACGGCGTCGAGCATGTCGCTATCGACACCCTGTGCCATGACGGTATAGCTTTTATCGCCGGTCTTATACTCGGTATACGCGCTGTCGACAATGCCGATCTGCTCTATCTGCGGCACCAGTTTTTGAAGCTTCTCGATGTCGGACTCGGTGAGTTCTTGCGACGAATAGATTTGCACCATGCGTGCCGCATTGAGGCCCAGACTGTTGACCAGGCTGTTTTGGATGCCGCCGATGAGCGAAGTCATGGCGATAACCGAGGCGATGCCGATGACAATGCCCAGGATGGTGAGCAGGCTGCGCCCCTTGTTGGCTTCGAGCGAGTGAAGGGCTTCCTGGATGAGATCGCGGGCGCTCATGCCATCTCTCCTTTCGGCGGGTTGGCGGAGGCGGAAATCCTGGGCAGGCTATCCACGGCGCTGCGCAGGGTCCGCGGTGCATGTGGAATATACGCGCCATCGTGAATGCGACCGTCGCGGATGGTCACGGCACGGTCGGCCTCGGCGGCGATGCCGGGGTCGTGTGTGATAAGCACGATGGTTTTGCCGCGCTTCTGGAGCTTATGGAAGGTTTCCATCACAAGCGCTCCGGTAGCGGAGTCCAGGTTTCCCGTCGGCTCGTCGGCCAGAATGATGGGCGGGTCATTGACGAGGGCGCGCGCGATTGCGACGCGCTGCATCTGGCCGCCCGAGAGCTCGGATATGCGGTGGTCCCAGTGGTCGACGGGCAGCGTGACAGCCTGCAGCGCGTGCACGGCGCGCATTTCGCGCTGGCTACGGGGCACATTGGTGTAGGCCAGCGGCAGCATCACATTTTCGATAACCGACAGGCGCGGCAGCAGGTTGAAGCTCTGAAAGACAAAGCCAATGCTCAGGGCGCGAACTTCGGTGAGCTCCTCATCATCGAGCTCGGCCACGTTGAGCCCTTGCAGGTAGTAGTCGCCCGCCGTCGGCTTATCCAGACAGCCTAGGATGTTCATGAGCGTCGACTTGCCCGAGCCCGAGGGGCCGGTGATAGCGACGAATTCGCCGGGATTTACCGCCAGGCTCACGTTGTGCAGGATGTGGGCGCACCCCGCCTCGCTCTCAAAGATGCGGTGCACGTTGCGGATGTCGATAACGGGACGCATTACATGCCCTCGTCGGCAGACATACTGCCCGAATCCGCACCGTAGCCGCCGTCAGCCGTTGCGGCCGCTCCGGTGTCCATGACGAGGGTGTCGCCATCGCGCAGCTTGGTAACCGGCACGTTGGGGTTGATCTCGTTGCCCTGGTCGTCGCGCTTGACCTGTGTCTTACCGACTACGGCTTCGTTGTCGTTTTGCGTCACGACGGTCACCTTCACGCGACGGGTTTGCTTGCCCTCGTCATCAGTCGCCACGTTGACGTAATAGTGTTCGCCGTCTTCGGTCATGAGCGCCATCGTCGGCACCATCACCACGTCGTCGAGCTGCTCGGTCACCACCGATACCTCGGCCGTCATGCCCGGCTTCAGGCGCGCGTCGGGCGCCTCGATGAGGATGTCGACGTTAAAGGTTACGCTGCCGCCGCCACCGTTGGCGGCGTCGGAGTTTGCCACCGACGCGATAGCCGTGACGGTGCCCTGGCTCACGATATCGGGAAACGCGGGATACGTGACGTTGGCGCTCTGCCCAACGGCGATCTTGGCGATGTCCTTTTCGCCCACCTGCACGGTCACCTTCATCTTGGATAGGTCGGCGATCTGCATGCACTGCTTGCCACCGCTCGTATCGCTTTCGCCCATGATCATGCCGCCTGTTACCGTGGCGCCCACCTTGGCGTTGAGCTCCACGATGCTGCCCGAGCTCGGGGCCGTGACCGTACGGCTGGCGGCCTTGGCGTTCGCCTGATCGAGGTTTGCCTGGGCCGATGCGAGGCTGCGCTGCGCGGCCGATACGGCGTTCGTGTCCGCTGATGCGTCGGAGACGCCAGCCGCTGCGGAAGCTCCATCGACGTCCGTCGTTGGGGTGGTCTGCGCGGCAGCTGCGGCTTTCTGTGCGTTGGCGAGGTCTTCCTGAGCGGCTGCAACTGCACGCTGCGCCTCGGCAACGTTGCGATCGAGCTCGTCGTTTTTAATGGTCATAAGCACGTCGCCCTCGCTGACGGATTGGCCTGCCTGCACGTTGATCGAATCGACCGTACCGTCGACAGAAGGGGAGACCACCGAGGACGAAATGGGTTTGAGCTGCCCTTTCGCCTCGACCGATGTGGTAAACGTGCCCTCGGTCACCATGTCGGTCACCGGCCCGTTGTTGCCTGCGGGCCGTGCGTTGATGGCTAAGGTCACGACAACGGCGATGAGCACAATGGCGGCCACGACGCCGGCCGCAATGCCGCGTCGGATGAGCTTTTTGCGTCGACGTTCGGCACGTTTTGCTTTGAGCTTGGCGTAGGCCTCTTCATCGGAAATCTCGGTCGCATCGTTCGCGCGTCCGTTCTGCTTATCGGCATGTACGTTTGTAATCAGAGGAATCGTTTCGGTGACATCTTCGGGCGTGTGCTCGGTATCATCCGGGCCCGGGGTGATCGTGGGGACATTCGGCATAGCGTCTCCTTTATAGAAAGTACCTCGATAAGTATATGCGCCCACCAGTTGGGGCGAGCGCATGGGACGGTTTCTTTCGGAACTGTTAGATTGGTCGCAGCAGCTCCATGTTGTAGGAATGTGCGCGTTGCACTACGAGTGGACAACCACGCACAGGCCGACTTTGATGCAATCGTGCAGTGCCTTTGCATCGGCCAGGCGCAGATTGATGCAGCCGTGGCTACCGCACCACTTATAGGACTCGGCATTATCGAAGCTCTTGTCGTTTTGCCATGTAGCATCGTGGAAGCCGATCATATTGCCCTCGAACGGCATCCAGTAGCTCACCGGGCTCTCATATTTGGGCTTGCCCGTCTCGGGATCCTTGGCTCCGATCAGGGTGCTGCCGCCGTCGTTGCTGTTGATCTGCCACACGCCCTCGGGGGTGGCGTCTTCTCCCGGTTTGCCGGAAATAAAGTTGGCCTCCCAAACGATATTGCCGTTCTCGTCGTAGTAGCGCGCGTGCTGCTCGGACAGATCGACATCGATGTATGCCTTCCAGTCGGGCTCTCCCTTTGCGGTAAAGGTGTCGGCCTTCTGGGAGTACTTGATCTCGATTTCGCCGGTCTGTTTGTTGTTAATCGCGTCCTCGACCTGCTTGGCGAGCGAGCTACTGTCGATGGACCAACCAAAGTCACCGCCTTCGACGGCGCACTGCTTGCCATCGGCGCGCGTCCACCAGCGAGTGGAGCCCACGGTATTAAAGCCGTTGGCGAGCTCGGCTGCCCAGCTGCTGATCTGCGACGTATCGAGCGTGGGGTTGGCCGGATCGGCAAAGCTGATCCACTGCAATACGGAGCTGCCGTCGACCTTTCCGGCATCCTCGCCGTTGAGCTTAAGGGTCACGTTGACGCCCAGGAAGTTGTTGGCGGCATCGCATGCGGCCTGAATCTGATCATCTGTCAGCGTTCCATTGAGCGGCTCATAGGCATCGTTGCCGAGCTTGGAAAGATCTACGGTCTCGGCCAGCGAGGCAAGCTCGAGCTCGGCATACTTAATGACATGCTCGCGGTTGAGTTTTTCGTTGGAGCGTGCCTTCTCGACGGTAAACTTGCCCGCTTGCTCGTCATAGGAGCTATTGGCCTCGAACGTGCCCGAACGCCCCTCGTTAAACTCGTCGATGGCGGCGCCCAGATCCTTCTCAAACTTCTTTTGGTCAAAGGTGTCGGAGAGCATGGACAGGTCGACGCCTTGATCAAGATCGACTTCGTTGGAGGTAGCGGTTGTTTTGGTCTTGCCGCTTAAGGATTCCACAAGGCGGACCGGCCAAATAAAGGCTTCGTTGTGGTTGATGATTTCTTTTGCAGCAGCTTCACCGTCGACGATGGGTTCATCGGACTCGGGCTGATAGGTCCAGCTAAAGTCATCTCCTGTCACGGTGAGCTTATAGTGCTTCCATGCCGAGTTGACCTTGGTGGCGGCAGACGAAGCGTTGGAGAACGAGACGTCGACGCCGGCGATGGTGGTATTGGGGTAGGCTACCTGCGAAAACGCTACGACGCCTACGATATAGACAATGACGATTAGACCCAGGACGACAAATAGCGTCGTCTTTTTGCCTGACTTATTGTTCTCGGCGGGTTTGCGCGCGGGGCCGCGATCGCCTCGAGCGTGCGTGGGGGGCTGCTTGGGCGCATTGCCGTTTGCTTGGCGCTGCTGACGCTGTTGACGCTGCTGTCGCTGTTGGTTCGGGCGTTGGGAAGCGTTTGCTGCACTACGCTGCTGACCGTGGCTCGGCGCGATAGGACGCGGCGACTGAACGCCGCCGGTGTGCCTGCTCGGCTGCTGCGGATCGGGAATCAGTTGAGTTCGATCGTTTTGCGACATCGTATGCATATCCTTCGATTTTCGCCTTGCGGTTCATCGTATTTTTACTGGGCTTGCATTATGGCGATTGCCCTGCTGTTTGTGGTACGGAAACGGTGGCATTCAAAAGAGGTGGGACATTTGTCCCACCTTTGAGTCATTCTTTGCCGCTATCCGCACACCCCGCATTTTGCACAGGCCGAAAGTGCGGCCGGAGCCTGCGCGATGCCGCCCTTTGCCGTCTCGCGCAGCGTGGCCGGCAACGCGTGACCCACCGAGAGCATGACATGTGCCATCTGGTCAAACGGCACTAAGCTCTTAATGCCTGCGAGGGCGAGTTGTGCCGAGCTAAAGGCCGCTGCCACGCCGATGGCGTTGCGGTTTTGGCAGGGCACCTCCACGAGGCCACCGACGGGGTCACAAACGAGGCCCAGCAGGTTACTCAGCGCGATGGAACTGGCGTCGAGCGCCTGCTCGGGCGTGCCGCCGAGCATCTGCACCAGCGCGGCGGCTGCCATGGCGGCGGCGCTTCCCACCTCGGCTTGACAGCCACCCTCGGCGCCGGCGACGCAGGCGCTCGTGGTGAGGTTGAGGCCGATGGCGGCTGCGCAGTAGAGCGCGTCCATGACTTGCTCGTCGTCGAGCTGCAGGCGATCGGCAAGCGCCAGCACGCAGCCTGGGACGACGCCCGCGGAGCCCGCCGTGGGGGCGGCGACGATCACGCCCATCGTGGCGGAGCGCTCGAGCACGGCCATGGCGCGGGCCACGGCTTCGGTCTGGACGGGGCCCATCAGGCTTTCACTCAAATCGTTGCAGCGGGTTGCTTCGACGAGCTTGGCCTCGCCGCCGATAAGCCCGCCGAGCGAGCGCTGCGGATTGGCGATGGGGGCCGTTGTCTCCTCGCGCATGACGTCGAGCACGCGGCGCATGGCGGCGACGGCGTGGGCCTCGCCGGTCAGACGTGCCTCGCGAACGGCCATGACGGCACCGATGCTGAGTCCCAGTTCCTCGCACGCATCGAGCAGCTGCTCGCCGTCGTCGAAGATCTCCTTTGCCGAGACGCCGGGGGAGAGCGACGAGGCAGAACCGGGGAGCTCGATAAAGGTCGCGTAATCGACATTGTCGAGCTTGCGCAGCATGGGGACGACGGTGTCGTCGGGCGCGCCGTCGGTCTCAAAGACGGAGTAGGCCTGGCCGCCCACTTCGGTGCGGTAGGTGCGGCAGAAGGCGATGTTTACGTGGGCGTAGGCGAGTAGGTTGGTGAGCGCGGCGAGTACACCGGGGACGTCCTTGTGCGCCACGAAGAGCGTGGAATACATGCCCGAGATGTCGACGCCGACGCCGTTAATGCGGCTGATGCGCATCTTGCCACCGCCCAGGCTCTCGCCGCGAACCTGGGCGGTGGCGCCCGTGTCGTCGACCATTTCGATGTCGACGGTGTTGGGGTGGATGGAGGCGTCGTCGCCTTTGATGTCAAAGTGATATTCGAGGCCCTGCTCGCGCGCGAGGTCGAAGGCCTGCTTGATGTTCTCGTCATCGGTGTCGAGGCCCAGGATGCCCGCGACGAGCGCACGATCGGTGCCGTGGCCGCGGTAGGTGTGGGCGAAGGAGTTCCACAGGCCAAAGGTGACTTTGGTGATGCGGCCTTCCAGCAGGCTGGCGGCAACTTGGGCGCAGCGCAGGGCGCCGGCGGTGTGCGATGAGCTGGGGCCGACCATGACGGGGCCCAAGATCTCGAATGCCGAGGTCGTAGCTAGTGTTTGCGGCTTGCCTGCCATGGGTGCTCCTTTGCCTTATCCCGTCGTCCCGAGGGGCGGGGCATACTCTGTCCCGCCGTTCTGAGGGCTTTAGTATTTGGTCGCCTGCTCGGACAGTCCTGCTCGCACGGAGGCCACATTAAGTGGCCTCCGGCTCGTGCGGAACTCGCGATCGACCAAATACTAAAGCCCTCGGAACTTAGGATACATGGTTGGAGTCGCTCTGCTGCAAAATTTATCGGCCTGTGATTTATTCCATGTCCCAGGTAGGCTCATCTTCACCACCTTTAAATAAAAAAGAAGTACCGTTTGGGACCGGTACTTCTTTTGAAAGTGCATATGTTGTTATGACCTTAGCGGTTCCCAATTACAGGCCGCAGGCTGCTTTGAGTTCTTCGACTCGGTCGGTTTTTTCCCAGGTGAAGTCGGCGTCTTCTCGGCCAAAGTGACCGTAGGCTGCCGTCTTCTCGTAGATAGGGCGACGCAGGTCTAGGTCGCGGATGATTGCGCCCGGGCGCAGGTCGAACGTCTTCTCTACGGCCTCGACGATCTTGTCCTCGGCAACATGCGCGGTACCGAAGGTGTCGACCATGATTGAGAGGGGCTTGGAAACGCCGATGGCGTAGGCAAGCTCGACTTCGCAGCGGTCGGCCAGACCGGCGGCGACCACGTTCTTGGCGACCCAGCGCGCGGCATACGCGGCGGAGCGGTCAACCTTGGTGCAGTCCTTTCCGCTAAAGGCACCGCCGCCGTGACGACCGTAGCCGCCGTAGGTGTCGACGATGATCTTGCGGCCGGTGAGGCCCGTGTCGCCCATGGGGCCGCCCACGACAAAGCGACCGGTGGGGTTCACGTAGATGTCCGCGTTATCCCACGGCATGTTCTCAGCGGCCATGACCGGGGTGATGACGTGCTCGATGAGGTCGGCCTTGATCTTGCCCATGTCCTCGATCTCGGCAGCGTGCTGCGTGGAGATGACGATGGTCGTGACCTCGACGGGCTTGCCTTCCTCGTAGCGCACGGTGACCTGGGTCTTGCCGTCGGGACGCAGATAGGGCAGGGTACCGTCGTGGCGCACGGCGGCCAGGCGCTCGGCCAGGCGGCTTGCCAGGTAGTGCGGCATGGGCATGAGGGTCTTGGTCTCGTTGGAGGCATATCCGAACATCATGCCCTGGTCGCCGGCACCGATCAGGTCGATCGGGTCGGTGGTAGCGCCGGTCTGGGTCTCGAAGGACTCGTCAACGCCTTGGGCGATATCGGGCGACTGCTCGTGGATGAGGCTCATGACGCCGCAGGTGTCGCAGTCAAAACCGAACTTGGCACGGTTGTAGCCAATGCGGCGGATAACGCCACGGGCGATTTCCTGAACGTCTACGTAGGCCTGGGTGCGAATCTCGCCGGCGACGATGACGGTGCCGGTGGTCACGAGGGTCTCGCAGGCGCAGCGGACGTTCTCCACGTTGGCAGGCACGCCGTTGGGGGCGATGTAGCCCTGCTCCTGGAGCTCTATTTCTTTGGCGAGGATTGCGTCGAGGACGGCGTCGCTGATCTGGTCAGCGATCTTATCGGGATGACCTTCGGTCACCGACTCCGACGTAAAAACAAAGGACCCGTGTTGGGGCGGGATGGAACGAAGTTCTTCTGACATGATTGTCCTTTCAAAAACGTGTCCCGGCGACCGTTACCATTCCGCCGGGCTCTCTATGCAAGGGCACATCATAGCGCGTAAATCAAACATTCACACCCTTTCCGCACCTACTCATTGGGGACAGACATAAATGACCAGCCTTGCCTAAGTGCCGACAGGTTGCCCAAAGAATGGTCATTTAAGTCTGTCCCCAATGAGTAGGTCGGTGCCCTTTGTGCGGAGGTTGCTTTGATGCTTTATACTGGTGCGGTTAGACATCCATCCTGCAATCGAGGAGATTTCCATGGCATCAGACGTTCGCGTCCGCTTTGCACCCTCACCGACGGGCAAGCTGCACATTGGCGGCGCCCGCACCGCTATCTATAACTGGGCTTTCGCCCGTGCTAACGGCGGCACGTTCATCCTGCGCATCGACGACACCGACCCCACCCGCTCTACCGACGAGAACACACAGATCATCCTGCGCGCCATGCGTTGGCTGGGCCTGGACTGGGACGAGGGTCCCGAGGTGGGCGGCGACTTTGGCCCCTATGCACAGACCGAGCGCCTGGACCTGTACAAACAGGCCGCCCAGCAGCTTTGGGATGAGGGCAAGGCCTATCCTTGCTTCTGCACCAAGGAGCAGCTCGAGGCCGATCGCAAGGCCGCTCAGGAGCGCAAGGACCCCTTCCAGGGCTATCAGCGCCGCTGCCGCGATCTGGATCCCGAGGAGGCACGCCGCCGCATCGAGGCCGGCGAGCCCTACGTCCTGCGCATCAAGGTGCCCGAGGACCGCGGCGACGTCGTCATCCACGACGCCGTTCATGGCGAGGTGACCTTCGACGCCAAGGAGCTCGACGACTTTGTCATCTTCCGCTCCGACGGCACGCCCACGTACAACTTCGCGACCGTCGTCGATGACGCCATGATGAAGATCACCCACGTCATCCGCGGCGACGACCACCTTTCCAACACCCCGCGCCAGGTCATGGTCTACGAGGCCCTCGGCGCGCCCGTGCCCACGTTCGCCCACATCTCTATGATCCTGGGTGCCGACGGCAAGAAGCTCTCCAAGCGCCACGGCGCCACCTCGGTGGAGGAGTACCGCGACGCCGGTTACCTGTCCGATGCCTTCGTCAACTACCTGGCGCTGCTCGGCTGGTCACTCGACGGCGAGACCACGATCATCCCGCGCGACGTCCTGGCCAGCAAGTTCTCGCTCGACCGCATTTCCAAGAACCCCGCGACCTTCGATCCCAAGAAGCTCGACTGGGTCAATGCCGAGTACATCAACGGCATGTCCGACGCGCAGTTTGCCGACGAGATCATGGTCCCCGAGCTGCACGAGGCGGGTCTCATCGAGGGTAATGTCGAGTACGGCGAGGACTGGATCGACGCGCTTGCCGCCATTGTCAAGCCGCGCACCAAGATGCCGGCCGACGCCGTGACCGTCGCCGCTCCCATCTTCGCTACGGCCGAGACGCTCGAGTATGACGAGAAGTCAGTTAACAAGGGCCTGGCCAAGGAAGGCATGGGCGCCATTCTGGATGCCGCCAAGGCCGCGCTCGAGGGCGTGGACGAGTGGACGGCTGCCAACATCGACGCCGCGCTTGAGCCGCTGCCCGAGCAGATGGACCTCAAGAAGCGCGTGGTGTTCCAAGCCGTGCGCGTCGCCGTCTGCGGCAACATGGTGAGCCCTCCGCTGGGCGAGACCATGGCGCTCGTCGGTCGCGACGACTGCCTGGCGCGCATCGATCGCGCCCGCACGATGGCGCTGTAGCAGCAGCGTAAACGTATGTATCCGAGCCCCGTTCACCCGAGCGGGGCTCTTGTTTCTGTAGACGTATGGGATAGGAGGTGCTGGGGCCATGGTCGAGCAACTTTCGCTGTTTGGTTCGCCGGAACCGGAGGAAGCTCCGAAGTCCGCGGCTCCTGCCGCCGCCCCGGCGCAGCCCGAGCCCGCACCTGAGCCCATCGCCGCCTATGCGAGCGTGGTTCTCGACATCCCGACGCGTGCGCTGTCCGAGCCGTTTGCCTATGGCATTCCTCAACCCCTTGCTAGCGAAGCGCAGATCGGATCCACGGTCCTGGTCCACTTTGGCAACCGTGCCGCCGCAGGCTATATCGTCGATATTGCGCCCGAACTGGGCGACTTGCAAGGCAACATTACCCTCGACACCGCGCGCATCAAGCCCATCGAGACCATCCTCAGCAAACCGCTCTTTGGCGCCGAGTCCGCCCGTATTGCACGTTGGATGAGCCGCGAGTATGTTGCGACGCTTTCCGAGTGCCTGCGCCTGTTCTTGCCTCCGGGCGGAAGCCCGCGCGTGGTCAAGGGCGATGACGGCGTGTGGACCGTTGAGCGCCCTGCCGTTAAACCCATCCAAAACCGCTGGGTCATGCTCACGCCCGAGGGTTTCGACTACACGCCGCCAAAGACCGCGGTCCGTCAGCGTCAGCTCATCGAGGCGCTCCAGTGCGGCCCGGTCACGACGCGCGACCTCAACCTGCTCTACAACAGCATGTCGGCGACCATTAAGTCGCTCGAAAAACGTGGCGTCGTGGTGGTAGAAGAGCGCCGCGCCTGGCGTGGGTGCAGCGAGCAGACCACGCTGTCCTCGGCGAGCGGCAAGGCCCCGGTGGCGCTCACCAACGGTCAGCAACAGGCACTCGCGCAGATTGAGCGCGCCCGTCTGGACGCTCATGGCGACGTGGTGCTGGTCGACGGCGTCACCGGCTCCGGCAAAACCGAGGTCTACCTCTCGGCGATTGAGCGCGTGCTGGCGACCGGCCGTTCGGCCTGCGTGCTCGTGCCCGAGATCTCGCTTACGGCCCAGACCGTCGGCCGCTTCCGTTCGCGCTTTGGCGAGACGGTCGCCGTGTTCCATTCGCGCCTTTCGGCCGGCGAGCGTCTGGACCAGTGGGATATGGTCGCCAGCGGTGCGGCCCGCGTGGTAGTCGGCGCCCGCTCGGCGCTCTTTTGCCCGCTCAGCGACCTTGGTCTCATCATCATCGACGAGGAGCACGAGACCAGCTACAAGCAGGGCTCTAGTCCGCGCTACCATGCGCGCGAGGTGGCGGCCGAGATGGCGCGGCGCTACCGCTGCCCGCTCGTGTTGGGCTCCGCCACGCCCTCGGCCGAGGCCCTCGACCGCTGCCGCCGTGGCACGTATAACGGTGCCACCTGGACGCGCGTCGAGATGCCCGAGCGCCCGGGACACGCCGTGCTGCCGACAGTCCGCATTGCCGACCTGCGCCGCGAGTTCTCGCACGGCAGCCGCTCTATGTTCTCAAAACCCTTGATGGAAGGTCTGGAGCGTGTGGTCGAGCGCCGCGAGAAGGCAGTGCTACTACATAACCGCCGTGGCTTTGCGCCGTTCCTGATGTGCCGCGAGTGCGGCTGCGTCCCAACCTGCAACCACTGCTCCACCGCGCTTACGTATCACGAGCGCACGCACACGCTGCAGTGTCACACCTGCGGATCGTCTTGGCGCGTGCAGCCGTATCCCGCGCCCACGAGTCGTTGCCCCAAATGCGGTAGCCGCTATCTGGCAAAAATGGGCCTGGGCACTCAGCAGATCGAGGACGCACTGCACCAGATGCTGCCCGAGGATGTCGCCATCATTCGCATGGATGCCGATTCCACGCGCGGCAAGGATGCGCACAAAAAACTGCTCGAGCAGTTCGATGCCGCCGATTGTGCGGTGCTGCTGGGCACGCAGATGATCGCCAAGGGCCTTGACTTTCCCGAGGTCACGCTTGTGGGCGTGGTCAATGCCGACTTTGCCCTCAAGCTGCCGGACTTCCGCGCAGGGGAGCGCGCCTACGACCTGCTGGAACAGGTGGCGGGCCGTGCCGGTCGCGGCGATCGTCCCGGTGAGGTGATCATCCAGACCTACCTGCCCGAGGATCCGGTCATTCGCGCCGTCGCTGAGCACGACCGTTCGATCTTTACCGACTACGACCTGGATCAGCGCCGCGACGCGCTGTACCCGCCGTTTATTCGCCTGGTCAACATTTTGGTGTGGTCGGCGAACCGAGACGACGCGCACGACTACATCGGGCGCATTGCAAAGCTTCTTAAGCGCCGCTGGCATGCCGCCGCGCCAGACTTTTTGCGGGCGGGCAGCGCGGTGCCGCAGGTGCTGGGCCCGGCTTCGTGTGTAATCGAGAGAGCCAAGGACCGTTACCGCTTCCATCTGCTTGTGAAGTCGCCCGTGGGGTACCATGTCTCTGATGATATCGACGCCTGCCTCAAAGAGGCGGGCTCCATGCGCGGCGTGAGCGTGAGCGTTGACGTCGATGCCTATGATTTGATGTAACAACCCGAAAGGATGGCCATGGAAGCCAACGGAATCGTACTGTCGCCCGACCCTCGTCTGCGCCAGGAGTGCGCCGTCATCGAGGAGATCACCCCGGCGATTGAGGCGCTTGCCGAGAAGATGAAGAAGATGATGTTCGACAACGGCGGTTGCGGCCTGGCCGCCCCGCAGATCGGTGAGCTCATTCAGCTCGTCACCATCGACTGCGACTACAGCGACAAGAACGATTACGACCCGTACGTGCTCATCAACCCCGTCATTGTCGAGCAGAGTGACCATTTGGTGCCGTTTAGCGAGGGCTGCCTTTCCATCCCCGGCATTAGCTGCGAGATCGAGCGTCCCGATCACGTTGTCGTCGAGGCGTATGACCTGGATGCCAACCTGATTCGCTATGAGGCCACAGGCGACCTGTTCTGCGTGTGCCTGCAGCACGAGATCGATCACCTGCACGGCAATACCATGTTCGAGCGACTCAAGCCGATGCAGAGGATCAAGGCAGTCAAGGAGTACCAGGACGCCCTAGCCCGCGGCGCTCGACCGGGCGAGACGGAGTAGGTTTGTCCGTCCCCGGGGCGCCCGCCTATATCATCCCGTGCTCAAACATTCTCGCTGCGCTGCGAAACTGCGCGCGGGACGATATAGGCGGGCGCCCCGGGGACTACGTTGACGCTGCTTGTCTCGCCCGGGTGCCGTCGGGCCAGGGATGGGCGTCTTCACTGATAATTGCTTTGTTGGAAGAGCTGCTTTTATTGCGGCTCTTTCTTTGGTTTTGGGTATATTTGTTCTTGTTGAATTGTTATTGCGGATGGGCTGGGTACTTGGCTTTCCGCTGTTGTTTGTAGCCGTCTCGGCTTTGGTTGAGGGGAGACGTTCTTTATGCGTATTGTGTTTATGGGTACGCCTGATTTTGCTGTGCCTTCGCTGACTTCGCTTGTTGAGGCTGGGAACGAGATTGCGCTTGTTATTACGCGTCCCGATGCTGTTCGTGGGCGTGGTAAGAAGCTGGAGCCGTCTCCTGTTAAGGCCAAGGCGCTTGAGCTTGGCCTGCCGGTTGTTGAGGCTAATCGTATGACGCCTGAGGTTGTTGAGGCGCTCCAGGCTGTGCAGGCTGATATTTTCTGTGTGGCTGCTTATGGCTGCATTTTGCCTGATGAGGTGCTGCATATGGCGCCGCTCGGTATCGTGAACGTTCATGCGTCCTTGCTGCCTCGTTGGCGTGGCGCTGCTCCCATTCAGCGTGCCATTCTTGCTGGTGATGAGGTTGCTGGCGTTTCCATTATGCGCATTGGACATGGCGTGGATACGGGCGCTTATTGTGCCCAGGCCTCTACGTCGGTTGCCGGTAAGCATGCCGATGCGCTCACGATGGAGCTTGGTGAGCTTGGCGGTAAGTTGCTTGCCGATACGCTTCCCTCGCTTGCCGATGGCTCGGCTGTTTGGACTGAGCAGGATGAGTCGCTCGTCACTCATGCTGCCAAGATTTCCAAGCAGGAGATGCGTCTGGATCCGCAGATGGCGGCTCTCGATTGCGTGCGTCATGTGCTCGCTTCGTCCGACACCGCGCCCGCTCGTTGTGTGATCGCTGGCAAGACGGTTCGCGTGCTCGATGCCGCGCCGGCTGATGTGTCGCTTGGCGAGGGTACTGTTGCCGTCAAGAGCAAGCGTGTTTACCTGGGCCTTTCCGATGGCGCGGTTGAACTGCTTGAGGTTAAGCCCGATGGCAAGCGTGCCATGACTGCTTCTGCCTGGGCTGCCGGCCTGCAGGGTGCCGATCTGACGTGGGGTGTTTTGTCATGAGCAAGCTTTCTCCCGCGCGCAAGCTTGCGCTCGATGTGTTGATGGAGGCCGATCGCCGCGGTATGTATGCGCGCGACGTGCTCTCGTCCCGCGCTTCCGCCAAGGCCATTGACCAGCGCGATTCCGCTTTTGCCGCTCGTTTGGCGCTCGGTGTTGCCGCCACGCTGGGTATTTTGGATGAGTTGCTCGATCAGTTTTTGGATAAGCCCAAAAAGGTCGCGCCGCGCGTTCGCATGGCGCTTCGCATCTCGGCCTTCGAGATGCTCTATCTGCATACGCCGGGCCGCGTTGCCGTGAGCCAGGGTGTTGAGCTGGTGCGCAGCGGTGCTAAGTCTGCCGCGGGCCTGGCTAACGCGGTGCTGCACAAGGTTGCGGACAACGTGGAGGATTTTGCCACGGCATCTGACGTGGATGAGTCCGAGCGCCGTTTGGTTCGCCTTTCGCGTTTGATGGGTCTTCCTCGTTGGCTGTGCGCTCGTATTATGGCCTCGTTCGATACGCCCGAGGGCGCGCTCAACTTTGCCGGTAATCTGGCCCCCGCGCCGCTTGCACTGCACGAGAATGCGTTTGCGACCAAGGCCGACCCGTATATCTCGCAGCTCGTTGCGCCTGTCTTCCCGGGCTGCCATGCTCCGGTCGATGCGCAGGTCACGGTTGCATCGGGCGTGTTTGAGCGTGCTGCCGCGGTTGCCTCGGACCTCAACGCTCAGCTTATCGCTACTGCCGCTACACGTCCCGGTCGTTGCCTGGAGATTGGAGCCGGTCGCGGCACCAAGACCTATGTGATGATGTGCCAGGCCAAGCGTGCCGGGTACGAGCGTCAGCATACCGCGCTCGATCTGCACGATCGCAAGTGCGATCAGAATCTCGCACGCCTGCATAAGGCGGGTATAACGGGTGTTCGTACGGTGTCGGGCGATGCCTGCGAGCTCAATGAGGTGCTCACGTCCTTTGACGCGATGCTCGGCGAGCCCGCCCTGTTCGACACGGTGTTTATCGATGCGCCGTGCTCTGGCACCGGCACCATGCGCCGTCATCCCGAGATACCGTGGCGTCTGACCGAGAACGACGTTACGACTGAGCTGCCCAAGCTACAGCTGACGATGCTCAAGGAAGCAGCCGCGCGCGTTGCTGCCGGCGGTGAGCTTATCTATGCCACCTGCTCGGTTTTTGATGAAGAGAACACGCAGGTCGTGGATGCCTTCCTGGCCTCTTCCGAGGGCGCCGGCTTTATCGTGGCACCGCTCTCCGAAGCCCAGATTCTGCAGCTCCCCGAGTACGACCACGCCAAGAGCCTCGTCACTCTCCGCCAAAACCCTCGAGGCCTCTTCCAAAGTGTCCCCGTAAACGCCGACTCCTACGACGGTCACTTCTGCGCCCGCCTGGTCCACAAGTAACTACTAAGTTGCGGTGAAATAGGGATTGAATAGCGGCATCTACCCGCCAAATAGTCCTTATTTCACCGCAACTCAGAAGGTCGTGCGAGTGGAGATCGCAATAGCGGTAAAGAATGGAAGGATAGCCCTGTCTCAAACTTGCTGTTATCAAAAGTAGGGCGGATTACGGGGCTAGATTGGTGATACCCGACCACATCAAAAATGGTCTAAATAAAACCGCAGGTAGATGGCTTGTTGAAATTTGCAAATTACCGGAATGGATAGAGGCTGTCAATTCAGCCCCGTAATCCGGCAGAGTTTTGAAATGTTACAAACTTAGCATCAGCCTGAAATCCGATCTAAAGAAAAGTTGCGGTGAAATGGTTCCTGTTTGGCCGTTGGATGGGCTGATTCAGGAACTATTTCACCGCAACTCATAAGGAAACCTGGGTGGCGGGACCGTTTGTCTTTAGTGGTTATGTGGGCAGTTGGCGCAGCAGCCGCTTGTGGCGTTGGTGCTGGAACCACCGCTGCGCTGGTCGGTGTTGTAGAAACCGCTGCCCTCAAACTTGATGCCGCTGGCCGAGAACGTCTTGGAGGCCGGAGCGCCGCAGCTCGGGCACACGACCTCGGGGGTCTCGGACATGGGATGCTCAACCTCAAACACGTTGCCGCAGCTCGAGCACTTGTAATCGTAGCGCGCCATAATACTTCCTTTTCAGCACAAAGCGGGCAGATCGCTCTGCCCGCATAAATTCAAACAGCTGTAACTGTACCCTATATCGGGGGTTTTATCACGCTTCGCCCCAGAATCTATGGGTGCTGCGCAGGAGCTGTGCAGTTTTGCCCTCGGCGGCCGCAACGTCGGCCTCATCGGCCTTCCAGGTCCAGTTGCCCGTTGCCACGCCCGGCACGTTCATGCGTGCATCGTCGCCTAGCCCCAGGATGTCCTGCAGCGGCATCATCACCAGGGGAGCGTCGCTTGCGAGCGCGTCGCCCATCAGTTTGCCGGCCAACTCCTTGCCGCTCGGCTCATCGCCGCCTGCAAAGGAGCGCGTGCACCAGCCGGCAAGTGTCGAGGTGTCGTGCGTCGAGGTGTACAGGATCTTTCCCGGTGTGGGGTGAATTCCGCAACGAACGTCGTAGTCGCTAAACTCCAGCACGTCCATGCCGGGGAAGCCGCAGGTCGAAGCCATGGCGCGAACGCCGGGCGTCAGATAGCCCAGATCCTCGGCGATAAAGTTGAGCGGGCCCAGCTCGTCATAGGCGGTCTGGAACAGGTCCTTGCCCGGGCCTGCCAGCCAGCGGCCGTCGGCACAGGCCTTACCGGCGGGAATGCTAAAGTAGCTGTGGAAGCCCAGGAAGTGGTCCAGGCGCACGCGGTCGTAGAGCGAAAACGCACGACGCAGGCGGTCCATCCACCAGCGATAGCCGTTCTCCTTCATGCGATCCCACCGGAAGGTGGGGTTGCCCCACACCTGGCCCTCGGGCGCAAAGTTGTCGGGCGGCGCGCCCGAAATCTCAATCGCCTTGCCGGTATCGGACAGCCAGAAGTTCTCGGGCTCGCTCCACGCGTCGGCCGAATCGTCCGAGACATACATCGGGATATCGCCGATGACCTCGATGCCCTTCTTGTGCGCATAGTTCATGAGCTCGCACCAGGCAAGGTCAAAGCGATACTGCATGTACGCCTGCAGCTCGGCCTCGTCGTGGAAGCGCTTGTCATCGATCAGATACTCGTTGTAGCGCGCTACATCTGCCGGCCAATCGTGGCGCGACTCGCCCTCAAAGTACTTCTTAACGGCCATGTAGACGCAGTACTTTTCGAGCCAATCAGCGTTGCGATGTTTAAACGCCGTGTACAGCGGGTCGGCATCCTCGCCGCCGTGAGCCTTCCATGCAGCAAAGTCGGCGGCCAGCTCCTCGTGACTCTCGGGCAGCAGGTCAATATTGCCCGCAAAGGCCGAAGGCCCAGCGTAAGGGGAGCGGAAGAAGTCCGTCGGGTTGACGGGCAGGACTTGCCAGTAGCGCATGCCCATAGCGGCCAGATGGTCGATAAAGCGACGCGTGGGCGCACCGATTGTGCCGGGCTTGCCGTCATCGGTCGGCACCGAGGTGATGTGGCACACAACGCCCGCGCCATGATCGAGCGGCTCCTGCAGGCGCTTCTCGGCATGGTGATAGATGATCGAAGAGCCCAGCGGGTACAGGTCGAGCGTGACGGTACCGTTGTGGATCTCGCACTCGTGACCGCTGATCACGTCGCTCGCGCATTCGCCGAGCGCCGGAATCGTCACGCGGTGCGAATTGCGCAGGCTGCGGTTGATGATAACCGTCGCGGCCTCGCCGTCTTTGCCCGTGCGGGTGTAAGCCAAGACTTCGTCGTTGAGCGCAAAGGCCTTGATCTCGCCATCGACCATAAAGGGCAGCGCACGGCGCACGGCAGACGCGTTCTTAACGATGGCCAGTGTGTCGAAGTCGTGGAGTTGGTCCTTGGTCGGCAGGGTGCGGCGGTTGCCCGGGTCGGTAAGGCCCTCCAAGCCGTACTCGTCGCCGTAATAGATTGAGGGTACACCCGGGAAGGTCATCTGCATGAGCGTCGCCAGCCAAAAACGGCTCTTGGCCAGGCCCATCGAGTTATCGTCCAGGCGCCATTTGCTGCGCTCGCTCTCGGGCAGCTGCGACTCGTCGGGGCCACCGCCGAGCACCGAGATGATACGCGGACGGTCGTGGCTCGAAAGCAGATTGAGCGCGCAGGCCAGTGCCTCGCGCGGGTAGTTCTCGCGCAGGGTTTCGATATCCTCGGCTGCCTGGTAAGCGTTCTTGTAGCCCATCAAAAAGCCGATGACCATGTCGCGGAAGGGGTAGTCCATGGCGGAGTCGAGCTCCGAGCCCTGCAGATAGCGGCGCAGGTGGCCATAGCTGATCTTGTTGGAGGCGTCTTCCCAGACTTCGCCGAGCAGCAGCGCGTCGGGCTTCTCGGCGAGCACGGCCTTTTTGATCTCGGCCAGGAAGTCGTCGGAAAGCTCGTCGGCCACATCGAGTCGCCAGCCATGGGCACCGGCGCGCAGCCATTTACGGATCACGCCGTCCTTGCCCAGGAGCCGCTCGCGCACCAGTTCGGAGCTCTCATTGATGGCGGGCATGTTGCCCACGCCCCACCAGCAGTCATACGAACCGTCCTCATGGAAGTAAAATGCATCGCGCCACGGCGAGTCCTCGCTCTGCCAAGCACCGACGCCGGGATAATTGCCGTAGCGGTTAAAGTAGATCGAGTCGTCGCCCGTATGGTTGAACACACCGTCCAGAATGATGGAAATGCCAAGCTTCTCGGCCGCCTCGCACAGCTCGGTAAAGTCCTGCTCGGTGCCCAGAATCGGGTCGATCTTGGTGTAGTCGGCCGTGTCGTAGCGGTGGTTGCTCGCGGCCTCAAAGATGGGGTTGAGGTAGATGGCCGTAAAGCCTAGCTCGGCAATGCGGGGCAGGTCATTTTGGATACCCTTGAGCGAACCGCCGTAAAAATCCCAGGTCTTGATGGAGCCGTCTTCGGCACGCTCGTACTCGGGCGGTTCGTTCCAGTCCTCGACCATGCGGCGCTGGATTCCTTTGCGCGGTTTTTCAACTTCGGTAAGCGTGCGCTCGCGCCAGTTTTCGTCGCGGGCATAGCGGTCGGGGAAGATCTGGTAGACCATGCCACGCTCGTACCACTCAGGACGAACTTTGCGGTGCTTGTAGACGGTGATCTGGAAGGACGGGACCTCGGCGTAGTTGTAAGTTACGCCCTCGCCACCGGTGCGACCCTGCGGTGCGCCCAAACGGACCTCGGGCTGACCCTCGATATTGCAGATAAAGCTGTACCAGATAAGACAGGGCTCGGTGCACTCAAGCTCTACGGTAAATATGCCGTCGCCCTCGTGCGTCATGGGATACAGAGACTCACCGATCTCATCGACCCAGGTGCGCAGCGTAAGCGTTGCCTGGTTGGGGTCGGCATCCTCCAAAATCACCGAGAGCGAAACGGAAGTTCCAGTGGTCACAGCGCCAAACGGAGTGCGAAACTGCGGTAGACGGCTGTTGTGAATCAATCTCATAATACGGTCCAGTTCAATAGAATCACGGCCTGCGGGCCATGGGCTTTACGCACAAGATATAAGTATATCTGTTGTACACAGGCTGTATAAACAACATCCGTTTACCATCGGCGAACGGTTGTCCTAGAAAATCGTTTTACCACCCAAATTATCGCGATATTTAAAAACGTCTATACCGATACTATTTGTAGCCAAACAAAAGTACTTCGGTTTACTACGACGAATTGAATGATCTCAACCACAGTCATTTTGGTGATATTAAAACCGCAGGTAGAAGTGTTCTTAATTTCGAAGATTACTCGCCGTGGTCTGCCGGAGCCATTTTGTCGTAGTAAACCGGCCCTCTTTTTAATGCGAAGTTCAACGCAAAAGAGGGCGCCTGGTTGGGGCGCCCTCTTTTGCGTTGAGGAATAAGTTTTAATCGTCCGGATTAGCGGCGCTTGCGGGCGGCCGTTGCCTTGCGGACGGAGGTCTTCTTGGTCGGAGCCTTTTCCTCGGCCGGAACGGCGGGGGAGACCGGGGTCTCCTTGGCGGGCTCGGTCTCTGCCTTAGTCTTGGGAGCGGCCTTAACCTCGGCAGCCTTCGGAGTCGGCTCGGCCTTTACTGCGGGCTTGTCCTCGGCCTTACCCTCTGCCTTGGGAGCTGCAGCCTTGGTCGTGGTCTTCTTGGCCGTCGTCGCGGCGCGTTTGCGCGTGGTGGTCTTGGCGGCCGGCTTTGCAGTAGCCTTCGGGGCCGTCTTCGCGGCGGCCTTCGTCGTAGCGGCCTTGGCCGTCGTCGACTTCGTAGCCGTGGTCTTCTTGGCTGCCGTTGCCTTCTTGGTGGTTGCAGCCGTCTTCTTGGCAGCGGTCTTGGCCGGAGCCTTTGCCGCAGGCTTAGCCTCGGCGGCGGCCTTTACCTCGGGAGCAGCCTCGACCTCGTTGGCCTTCTTGGCAGCGGCGGTCGTGCGCTTGCGCGTGGTCGATGCCTTGGCAGTAGTTGCCTTGGCAGCGGTGGTCTTGCTCGCAGCGGCCTTCGTGGTCGTAGCCTTCTTAGCCGTCGTCTTGCGAGCCGTCGTCTTCTTGGCGGCAGGCTTCGCTGCGGGCTTCACCTCAGGATCGGCTTTAACCGGGTCAGCTTCAGCCGGCTTCTCCTCGACCTTGGGCTCCTCAGCAGCAGCGGGCTCCTTAACGGGCGCCGCAGGCTCGGCCTCATCAGCAACCGGCTCCTCTACGGCCGTAGCAGCCTCCACAGCCGCCGGGCGCTCAATCTCCGGGTGCATAAAGAAGTACAGGTCCAGATACTTGTCGGCCGAGCGCGTCCAGCTAAAGTCCTGGCTCATGGCCTGCGTGACTAGCTGGTTCCATGCCTCACGGTTATCCCAGAACAGGCGTGCTGCGCGGAACACCGCGTCGCCCATCTCGTCGCCGTTAAAGTTGGTAAACGAGAAGCCCGTGCCCTCGCCGGTAAACTCGTTATACGGGATCACGGTGTCCTTCAGGCCACCGGTCTCGCGCACGATGGGCAGTGTGCCGTAGCGCATGGCGATGATCTGCGACAGGCCGCAGGGCTCAAACTTCGAAGGCATCAGGAACATATCGGCGGCAGCGTACATGCGCTGCGACAGCGCCGGATCGAACTCGATGCGCGCGGCCATGGTGCCGGGGTACTTGTCCTGGAAGTAGCGCAGACCGTCCTCGTAGTCGCGGTCGCCGGTGCCCAGCACGGCCACCTGAACGCCGCCGGACAGGATGCGGTCGAGCGCGTACATGACCAGGTCCATGCCCTTCTGGCGCGTCAGGCGCGTGACCATCACCATAAGCGGGCGGTCGTCGCGCACCTCGAGCCCCAGTTCCTCCTGCAGCTTGGCCTTGCATACGGCCTTGCCGGAACGGTCGTCAACCGTGTAGTTGGCGGCAATGCGCTTGTCGGTTGCCGGGTCAAAGGCCGCCACGTCAATGCCGTTGAGGATGCCCTGCAGCGCGTAGGAACGCTCGCGCAGTACGCCGTCCAGGCCCTCGCCAAACTCGGGCGTCTGGATCTCGCTCGCGTAGGTGGGGCTCACCGTGGTGATGGCGTCGGCATAGTGCAGCGCGCCCAGCATGTAGTTGATGCTGCAGGCGTCGCAGCGCAACTGCGTGGCGGCCGCCGGAATATGCGCCACACCCAGGATGTCCTCCATCACGGTGTCGCTAAACTGGCCTTGGAACGCCACATTGTGGATCGAGAACACGGTCTTGACGCGGTCATAGAGCGGCAGGCCCTGGTAGAACTCGCGCAAGAACACGGGTGCCAGTGCCGTTTGCCAGTCATTGCAGTGCAGGATGTCGCACTCAAAATCGGCCGGCAGGTGCTGCAGGCTCTCGGTGATGGCCTTGGAGAAGAACGCAAAACGCTCGCCGTCGTCAAAGAAGCCGTACGGATAGTCGCGCGCAAAGTAGCGCTCGTTGTCCACGAACATATAGGTGACGCCGTCGTGCTCGAGCTTCTCCAGCCCGCAGTACTCGTTGCGCCAGCCCAGGCTCACGTAAAAGTCGGCAAAGTGCTCCATCTGCGCCTTGTACTCGTCCTTGATGGTGGCGTACTTGGGCACCATTACGATAACCTCGGCGCCGGCGCGCACAAGCGCCGCAGGCAGCGAGCCCGCCACGTCGCCCAGGCCACCGGTCTTAACAAACGGTGCGCACTCGGCCGAGGCAAACACGATCTGCATCTTTTTGCTGGAATCTGCCATATTGTCTCCCATGTTGCAATTCGAGAATAGCCGCCTGGCGCTAACCGGGCGGCTATTCTACCTGTTACGAGCGATGTTGCGGTGCCAACGTTAACGTACGATGGTGGTGTCGGAAGTTAACGGAGCCTTGCCCAGCACCAGGATGTTCTCGGGCGTGCCGCGAAGCTCGGTGTTGGTGGGAACCACGTTGTTCTTGTCCAGAATGGCGTTCTCAACGCGTGCGCCGCTCTTGATGACACAGCTCTGGTTGATGATCGAGTTGGTCACCGAGGCGCCCTCCTCGACCACGACGCCGCGCGACAGGATCGAGTTGCGCACGGTGCCCTTGATGATACAGCCGGCCGAGATGATCGAGTTGCACGCGTGGCTGCCGGTCGCATAGCGCGAAGGCGGCACGTCGTGAGCCTTGGTCAGGATCGGGCGCTCGGGGTCAAAGAGCTGGTCGGCCACGGTTTGGTCAAGCAGGTCCATGCTGCGGCGATACAGCGACTTCTCACTAAACACGCCCACGACCTCGCCCTTGTACTCGTAGCTGCACACGTCGATGTTGCCAAAGTCGCCCTGGAGTGCCTCGAGCAGGTCCAGATAGTCGGCGGCCTGGTAGTGGTCGATAATCTCGAGCAGCGTCTCGCGGTTGACGATGCAGCAGTCCATAGAGGCGTTGTCGCCGTACGCGACGCCAGCGCTCACGCCCGTCAGGCGACCGTTCTCGTTAATCTCGAGTTTGGTCTCGTCATCGACGTTGCGCGTGGCCTTGCAGTACACCACGGTCATCTGGGCACCGGAGTTCTCGTGCGCGTAGATGATGGTGTTGAGATCCATGTTAAAGATGATGTTGGTGCCCATCATCACAACATAGGGCTTGTCCGAGCGCTGGAACAGCGTCTTGTTGGAGATGATGTCGCGCAGCAGGAAGCGCATGCCGCCCTTGGTGGTGCCATACGCGTTGCCGGGCACCATGAACAGGCCGCCCTTCTTGCGGTCCAGGCCCCAGTCCTTGCCCGAGCCAACGTGGTCGATCAGCGAGCGGTAGTTGCCCGGCATGACGACGCCGACGGTCTTAATGCCGGCATTCATCATGTTGGACAGCGGAAAGTCGATCAGGCGGTAGCGGCCCAAAAAGGGAACGGACGCGATGGGGCGGTCCTTGAGCAGGACGCTGCCGTAGCTCGAAGAGTAGTTAGCGGTGATATAACCGATGGCCTTGCGATTGATCATCGGATCATTCCCCCTTCCCGATAACGACGTCATTTCCAACGACGGCCGTATCCTTGGTGGTATCGACAGAGCCGAGCTTCACGCCCTCTTCGACCGTGGAGTTCTCGCCCAAAATAGCGCGGCAGATGTGCGCGCCGCTCTTAACGTGCGCACCCGGCAGCAGCACGGAGTCCTCGACCACGGCGCGCTCCTCGATGATGACATCGGTCGAAAGGATCGAGTGGCGAGCGGTGCCGTAGATCTTGCAGCCGTTGGAGACCAGGCAGTCGTCCAGGCGGCCGTCCGGGCCAATGTAGTGCGGCGGACGCGTGGTGATGTTGGACATGATGGGGAAGTGCTTGTCGAACAGATCGAACTCGGGGTTGTTGCCCAGCAGGTCCATCGAGGTCTCGTGGAAGCTGGCGATGGTGCCGACGTCCTTCCAAAAGCCGTGGAACTCGTAGCTGTACAGGCGCTTGCCCTCGCCGAGCAGCTTGGGGATGATGTCCTTGCCAAAGTCGTGGCTCGAGCGCTGGTCCAGAGCGTCCTCTTCGAGCGCCTCGATCAGCACGTCGGCCGAGAAGATGTAGATGCCCATGGACGCGAGATTCGAATCGGGCTTATCGGGCTTCTCGGTGAACTTGATGATGCGGCCGTCCTCGGGGTCGGTGGTCAGGATGCCAAAGCGGCTGGCCTCCTCCCAAGGCACGGGCATAACGCTCACCGTGAGGTCGGCGTTGTTCTCAATGTGCGTCTTGAGCATCTTGCGGTAGTCCATGCGATACAGGTGATCGCCCGAAAGAATCAGGACGTACTTGGGGTCGTTGGCCTTGATGTAGTCGAGGTTCTGCGTAATGGCGTCGGCCGTGCCCGCATACCAGGCGCCGCCGGTCTGCGTCTCGTACGGCGGCAGGATCGATACGCCGCCGTCACGGCTGTCCAGATCCCAGGCCTCGCCGGAGCCCACATAGGCATGCAGCAGGTAGGGACGGTACTGCGTCAGAACGCCCACCGTGTCGATGCCCGAGTTGGAGCAGTTGGACAGCGAAAAGTCGATAATGCGGAACTTGCCACCAAAGCTAACCGCCGGCTTAGCGATCTTTTGGGTGAGTGCCCCCAATCGGCTGCCCTGTCCTCCTGCGAGGAGCATCGCGATGCATTCTTTCTTACTCATCGATTTCTCCTTCTGTCATCGATGTTCCTAAACCCATTAGCGACGGGCGCGGCGCAACGTCACGCCCGTCGAGTAATGCCGTGCTGGCATAGGGGAGCTCGCGCGCCTTTACGCGTGCCAGATCTCGTCGCGGTACTCGCGAATGGTTCGGTCGCTCGAGAACCAGCCGCTCGAGGCGGTGTTGAGCAGAGCCTTGCGGTTCCAGGTCTCCTGGTCGCCATAGCTGCCGGTGAGCTTCTCCCATGCATCCACGTAGCTGCGGAAGTCTGCCATGACCAGGTCGGGGTCGTTGTTGTTCATGAGCTCGTTGTAGATGCTCTCAAAGTTGCCCGAAAGACCCGCGAAGGTGTTGTCCTTGAGCTCGTCCATCACGCGGCCCAGGCGCTCTCGATCGCCGTTGAGGGTATCCCACGCAAAGTAGCTATTCGACGCCCAGAGCTGCTCGACCTCGGGGGCGGTCAGACCAAAGATGGCCTCGTTCTCGCGGCCGGCCAGGTCGGCGATCTCGATGTTGGCGCCGTCGAGGGTGCCCAGCGTAATGGCGCCGTTCATCATGAGCTTCATGTTGGACGTGCCCGAGGCCTCCTTGCCGGCCGTGGAAATCTGCTCCGAGATCTCGGCGGCGGGGTAGATGAGCTGGGCGTTGCTCACGCGGAAGTTGGGGATAAAGCAAACCTTCATGACCTCGTTGACGCGCGGATCGTTGTTGATGACGTCGGCCACGGAGTTAATGAGGCGGATGGTCTCCTTGGCAAAGGTGTAGCTGGAGGCAGCCTTGCCGCTAAAGATGAAGGTCGTCGGCGTCACGTGGAAGTTGGGATCGGCGATGCGACGGTTGTAGATGTCCATCACCTTCATGATGTTCATGAGCTGGCGCTTATAGGCATGGAAGCGCTTCACCTGAACATCGAAGACGGTGTTGGGGTCGATGACCAGACCGGTCTCGGCCTTAACGTAGGCGGCCAGGCGCTCCTTGTTGGCGCGCTTGGAGGCACCCACGGCCTTCAGGAACTCGGTATCGTTCTGGAACTCCTTGAGTTTCTCCAGCTCAAAGGCGTCCTTCAGCCAGCCGTCGCCAATGGCCTCGGTCACGAGCTTGGCATAGGTGGGGTTGGCCTCGGCAAAAAAGCGACGATGCGAGATGCCGTTGGTCTTGTTGTTGAACTTCTCGGGCGTCAGGGCATAGAAGTCCTTGAGCACGATGTTCTTGATGATGTCGGAGTGGATCTTGGCCACGCCGTTGACGCTGTGGCTGCAAATCACAGACAGGTTGGCCATGCGAATCTCGCCGTCCCACAGGATGGCGGTCTGGCGCAGACGCTCCTGCCAGCCTTCCTGCGTGGTGTCGAACGACTCGTGCCAACGACGGCTGATCTCGTCGATGATCTGGTACACGCGGGGGAGGAGCTTGGAGAACGTGCCGATGGGCCACTTCTCTAGGGCCTCGGGCAGGATGGTGTGGTTGGTGTAGCTCACGACCTGCGTCACGATGTTCCAGGCGTCATCCCACTCGAGCTTCTTCTCGTCGATGAGGATGCGCATGAGCTCGGGGCCGCACATGGCGGGGTGCGTGTCGTTGGTGTGGATGGCCACAAACTGCGGCAGCAGCTCCCAGTTCTCGCCGTGCTCCTTCTCAAAGGTATCGAGCAGGCTGTAGATGCCGGCCGAGACAAACAGGTACTCCTGCTTCAGGCGCAGCAGACGGCCGTGCTCGCCGGCGTCGTTGGGGTAGAGGATAGCGCTGATGGCCTCGGCCTCGGCGCGCTCGGCATCGGCCAGGGCGTAGTCGCCGCGGTTGAAGGCCTCAAGGTCGAAGTGCTCCTCGACCGGCTCGGCAGCCCAGACGCGCAGCTTGTTGACGGTCTCGCCGGCATAGCCCACAACGGGAATGTCATAGGGGACGGCCAGGATGTCCTGCGTGTCCACCGTGCGGTAGAACGTGCGGCCGTTCTCATCAAAGCCCTCGACATGGCCGCCAAACTTGATGGTCACGGCCTTGTCCTGACGACGGACCTCCCAGGGATAGCCATGGGTGAGCCACTCGTCGGTGGCCTCGACCTGGCTGCCGTTGACGATCTCCTGCTTAAAGAGGCCGTAGCGGTAGCGCATGCCGTTGCCGTAGCCGGCAATGCCCTCGGCTGCCATGGAATCCAAGAAGCATGCGGCCAGACGGCCCAGGCCGCCGTTGCCCAGCGCCGGATCGGGCTCCTGGTTCTCGATGACGGACAGGTCAAAGCCCATGTCGTCGAGCGCCTCGGCGACCATGTCGCGCACGCCAAAGTTGAGTAGATAGTTGTCAAGCAGGCGGCCGATCAAAAACTCGATCGAGAAGTAGTACACGCGCTTTTTGCCCTCGGCGGTGGCGCGGGCGTCACTCTTGGTGGCAACGGTTCGCGCCTTCTCGGCCACGAGCTTTGCCAGGGCGTTAAAGCGGTCGAGGTCGCTGGCGGCCTCGACGCTCTTGCCGCTGATGCTCATGACGGCATCGCGATAGAGCTCGGTAAACTCCTGCTTGTTGTCGAAGATCTTATTCATACGTTCCTTCCCCCGGGGATGTTTCTCCCGGAACGGTTATGACTTGTATCCTACGCCCCCGCGGGGCGGGTAATTACAGTGGTAACGCCTTTGTTACGCTTTCTTGGCAGGAGCCTTAACAGCAGCTGCCTTGGCCTTGGGAGCAGCCTTTTTGGTGGCTGCCTTTTTGGCCGTGGTTGACTTGACCGTGGCCTTGGCGGTGGGCTTTGCAGCCTTCGCCTTAGTCGGAGCCTTCTTAGCGGCTGCGGGCTTGGGCTTTACCGAGGACGAGCGCTTGCGCGTCGCCTTCTTGGGCTCCTCAACCACCGGCGGCTTATAGCTGCTGGGACCGCGGCGCTTAAGCACCACGCCAGCCAGGCCGGGCACCTTGATCTCGATGGAGTCCATCTGCCCGTTCCAGGGATAAGGCTCGCTCGAGCAGGTGTAGGGCTCCTCACCGGCGTATCCGCTGCCGCCAAATTCGGGACGGTCGGAATCGAAGATGACCTCCCAGTCACCCTCGCGCGGCACGCCCACGCGGAAGCTCTCGTAGCTCGCCGGGTCAAAGTTGATCAGGATCACCAGGTCATCGTCTACGTCCTCGCCCTGGCGTACAAAACTCACGATGGACTGCTTGGAGTTGTCCGCGTCAATCCAGGTAAAGCCGTCGTCGGTGTAGCCGCGCTCGTACAGGGCGGGCTCGGCAGTGTACAGGTGGTTAAGCGCCTTGATAAACGCCTGATGATGACGGTGGGTCTCGTACTCTTCGGTCAGGAACCACTGAATGGACTCGTAGTAGCGCCACTCAATAAACTGGCCGATCTCGTTGCCCATAAAGTTGAGCTTGGCACCGGGGTGAGTCATCTGGTAGAAGGCGAGCGTGCGCAGGCCGGCAAACTGGCGCCACCAGTCGCCCGGCATGCGGCCGATGAGCGAGCACTTGCCGTGCACAACCTCGTCGTGGCTCAGCGGGCAAATGAAGTTCTCGGTAAAGGCGTACATGATGGAGAACGTGAGCAGCCCGTGGTTGCCGGGGCGCCACGGAAAATCGGTCTGCATGTAGTGCAGGGTGTCATTCATCCAGCCCATGTCCCACTTGTAGTGGAAGCCCAGGCCGCCGTCCTGCGGCGGGTAGGTCACGAGCGGCCACGCGGTGGACTCCTCGGCCATCATCATCACGTCGGGGTAGTGGGCCTCCACGGCGCAGTTGACCTGGCGGATAAACGCGCTGGCGTCAAGGTCCTCCTCGGTACCGTACTTGTTGAACTTCTTTTGGCCGGGATCGTCGATGCCAAAGTTGAGGTACAGCATGCTGGACACGCCGTCCATACGAATGCCGTCAACGTGGAAGTTCTCGAGCCAATACAGCACGTTGGAGACCAGGAAGGAGCGGACCTCGCCGCGGGCGAAGTCAAACTTGTGCGTGCCCCAGTTGGGGTGAATCTCGTGCTCAAACAGCATGTGTCCGTTAAAGGTGGCAAGGCCGTGGGAGTCGGCGCAAAAACCGCCGGGCACCCAGTCCATGATCACGCCGATGCCCGCCTCGTGGCACGCATCGATAAAGTGCATGAGCTGCTGCGGGTTGCCGTAGCGAGAGGTGGCGGCGTAATAGCCGGTCGTCTGGTAGCCCCAGGAGCCATCAAAGGGATGCTCCATAAGCGGCATGACCTCGATATGCGTGTAGCCCATATCGCGCACGTAGTCCACGAGCTCCACCGACAGGTCGTCGTAGGTGTAGAACTCGCCGCGCTGCGCGGGGAAGGGGTCCATGGGGCCGGGGTAGTTGCCGTACTCGTCGGGCTCGCCTTGCGGCGCGTCGCCGTGGCGCTTCCACGAGCCAATATGCACCTCGTAGATGTTAAGCGGCTGCGACATGTGGTTGTGGCCGGCGCGGCGCTTGAGCCATGCGGCGTCGTTCCACTTGTAGCCATCGAGGGTCCACAGCACGCTCGCCGTTCCCGGAGGGCACTCGGCCTTAAAAGCATACGGATCGGCCTTGTAGAGCTTTTCGCCCTCGTTGGTCTCGATGAGATACTTATAAAGCTGGCCCTGCTCGGCGCCAGGAATAAAGCCTTCCCAAATAGCGCTCGTATGAACGGGCACCAGCGGGTTGGCTTCCTCATCCCAGTCGTTAAATTCGCCAATGACATGGACACTCTTTACGTCGGGCGCCCAAACGCAAAAGCGCCAGCCGCGCGTGCGCTGCTGCGTGTCGGGATGCGCGCCCATCTTTTCCCAGCTGCGCTCCCACATTCCAATGCCAAACAGGTAGACATCGTCCTTGGAGAGCTCCGGTGCGTGCGGAGCGGCTTTACGGGTTGCGGGCTTTTTAGCCGTTGGCTTTAGCTTTGTATCGCTCACGTTTGATCCCATCATGACGCGGCAGCGTGTTGCCTTGGTGACTAGATGCGAAAGGTCCAAGGCTGCACGAATCGAAGGGACGGCGAAGTTTCTGTGATTCGTTCCACCTCGCGTGCTCGGTGGAACTTTCGGCAGAAACTACGATAACACCTGTGCGTTAGTTTTATGGACGAAAGCGGATTTGCGGGGGCGTTTAATCGGTAAGCGACATGTTTATACCACTGGCAGAATTGCCGTGGTAAAACTCTTGACAGTTTTACCAATTAGGGTTTCAAAATTGTTAGGCTGACGTTTGGTAAAACGTTTTTAGCAGGTTGTTTACCATTTGACATCGAAAGGTTCGTTTATGTCCCATACCGCCGCTCCCAAGGTTGCTTTTATTTTCGATTGCGACGGCACACTGGTTAATAGCACCCCCGTTTGGGCCTATGCCCAGCCCGAGTTATTGCACCGTCACGGGATTGACGTGACGGTCGACGATTTTGCCCAGTTTGAGCATTTGTCGCTCGAGGACGAGTGCCAGGCCTACCACGATACGTGGGGCATTGGTGCGAATGGCGAGGAGCTCTACCGCGAGCTGAGCGATATTTTGATTGATGGGTACTCCAAGGTGCCGCCACGCGAGGGGCTCCTGGCATTTTTGGAGCAGGCAAAGGAGGCCGGTATTGCCATGTGCGTTGCTACGTCCACACCGGCCGAGCTGGTTAAATCTGCGCTTGCGGGTGCTGGCCTTGATCGCTACATGGAGTTTGTGACCACCACAGGTGAGGCCGGGCGCTCCAAGCAGTTCCCCGATGTGTACGAGCTGGCGCTGCGCCGTCTGGAGGAGCGCCATGGGCACCAGTTTGAGCGCGCCTGGGTGTTTGAAGACGCCGTCTTTGGCCTTAAGAGCTCTGGCACTGCCGGCTTTATGCGCCTGGGTATTTATGACCCGCACGGCCGCATGAAGCGCGACGACGTACGCGCCAACTGCGATATCTTTATCGACAGCTACGAGGAGCTTGACCTGGCCCGCGTGCTTTCGTTTGAGGGATAGGCGAGAGCTGTGGGTTGCAAGGTATTAGTGGTCTGCGGCTCGCCCGTGGTGGCGAGCGCGGATCTGTTGCGTAGGCTAGCAGGGGAGTGCGGCCACGTTGTCGCCGTGGACCGCGGACTCGACGCGCTGCTGGGCGCGGGACTGGGCTGCGATGTTTATGTGGGGGATGCCGACACGGTGAGCGACGCGGGCCGCGCGCTGGTCGAAGTCGCCACCGACTTTGAAGTTGAGCGCCACGACCCGTACAAGGACTATACCGATCTGGCGCTTGCGCTCGATTCCGTCCGTCGTCGCTGGCCGGGTGCCGAAGTGGTCGCGACCTGCGCAACGGGCGGCCGTCCGGACATGGCGCTTTCCGTACTGGGCCTGCTCGCGGGCTACGAGGACGCCCCAGTCTGGATTGCCGAGGACAAGGTGGTCGCCCGCATCCTTCACGCAGGCGAATCATGGACCATCGAAGGCACCGAGGGCAAGACGTTCTCCGTCATCGCTATAGCTCCTGGGACGGTAGTAAGCGAACACGGTCTAGAGTGGGAGCTAGACCACAGCCCCCTGGACCTGTTGGCCGACACCGGCATTAGCAACGTCGTCAGGTCAACAGCCACGATCCAAGTCCACACCGGCACCGCTATCGCTTACCTATATCAATAGGTATTTAGAATCTGACCCCAAAAAAGTCCTTGCACGCCGTGCCAACTTCCCCTATAGTATCTCCTTGTCACGGGGGCGTAGCTCAGCTGGGAGAGCGCTTGACTGGCAGTCAAGAGGTCAGGGGTTCGATCCCCCTCGTCTCCACCATCGTGAATGTAAAGGCCTTCGGAATTCCGAAGGCCTTTTTTCGTGCCAAAACACTACGCGCCACAAACCCCACCTATGCCAACAAAAAGTTGCACAATTTATTTCCCATGTCTGTACATAGTTTGTTAGACTAACGCAATTACCAGTGCAGCTCGCCGTTCCATTTGTGCTTAAGGAACGCCCCTAATCACCGCCAATACCTCAATAACCTGCATCAATGTGAACAACATTCCAAAACAACACCCTTGAACACGCTAAATGAACGATATGTTGTCCAACGCAGCCCAAATCAGTTTCGCTAACAGCTTGTGCTAGGATACCTAACGTTACATGAGTTCAACTGTGCTCGCGGCTCCAGCAAGCCATAAAGCGCAGGGTCGATCAGCATCCGGCCGTAACGGCGGTGCCAGAAACACCACGAGCTCCAATAAAGAAGTCATGCGACGTTATTTATTTGTAGTGAGTATTATGTCAAATGCAAATAATTAATTGTTGTATGCCAAAACGTAGCAGTCCTACAGCTGTTTGCGTGCGGGCCAGTTTTGTTCCCGCTTGACTGGCTCGCACGCAGCCAGCTGGGGTCGCGGTCATTTTTGCGATACACGTCCGCGATTCTAGCAACTGCTTCTATACATACCGTTCACGGTGGGGCAGAGCCACGTGCTTGTCTGACTGGGCTCAGGGTTTGAATATGGAGCGCCTTCGCGCACAAGCGCCCTGGCGAAGCCATACCCAAACCCCGTTGGCCACACGTAAGACAGCAAGGGGGTGGTGCTCGTGTGGTATGTGATCCAGGTCATTAACGGTCGCGAAGACGTAATGCGCGAGCGCATTGAGCGCATGGTGCCGGCTGGTGCCATGCAGGAGCTTTTTTATCCCCAATTTCAAACCGAGATCAAAATACACGGCGAATGGGTCAATACGACCAAGCCGCTCTTTCCCGGTTATCTTATCTGCGACACGACAGATCCCCGAACCGTGCAACAGTATCTGCTACGCATGGACGACTTTGCCCGAGTGCTATCCCAGGACGGTCAGTTTGTGCCGCTGGCAAAAGAAGAGGTCCAGCTTATTGGCGGATTTACGCATAGGGGAGACCGCGTGGTGCCCATGAGTGAGGCCCTAAAAGACGGCGATCAGGTCGTAGTGACGGCAGGTCCACTGCTGGGCCACGAAGGCCTTATCAAAACCATTAACAGGCGCAAGAGCACCGCTTATTTGGAGCTCGATCTGTGCGGCCGACGCGTAACCACTCGCGTCGGCCTCGCGGTGCTTTCAAACGAGCAGCGCGCCATGCGCAACATCAAAAAGGCAATCGCCTAGCTGCTGGCGGTCGCCACACAGAACAGGGAGGATCCCCGACGCGGGGACGAAGTGTTGGAAGAGAACGTGCCGGATAAAAATCAATATGCAACTGATGCGCCCGTGGGGGCGGCACTGATTGCTCAGGCCATGGACCGGCGTGAGGGCGTCGGCCGTTACAAGGCCATGCAATCCATCATGGACTGGGATCGTTCGCGCCTGGCCTACAGGGCCGTCAAGCGCACATTCGACATCGTATTCAGCGGTGCCGCGCTCGTCGCTATCGCGATCCCCAGTCTGGTGCTCGCGGCGCTCATCCGCCTGGAGAGCGAGGGCAGCCCCTTCTACAGCCAGATCCGCGTGGGCCAGACTCGACCCGACGGCAGCTTGACTACTTTCCGCATGTGGAAGTTCCGAAGCATGTACAAGGACGCCGACGAGCGCCTGGTGGAGCTCAAGGAACAGAACGAGATCGCCGGCGCCATGTTCAAGATGAAGGAGGACCCGCGCGTCACCAGGATCGGCCGGTTCATCCGCAAGCACTCCATCGACGAGTTCCCGCAGTTCCTCAACGTGTTCTTGGGCCAGATGTCTGTCGTGGGCCCGCGCCCGCCGCTGCCCAACGAGGTTGCGGAGTACACCGAGTACGACCTGCAGAGGCTAGCAGTGAAGCCAGGTATTACGGGGCTCTGGCAGGTGACGGAGCGAAACTCCACCGGGTTCGACGGCATGGTCCGCCGTGATCTCGAGTACATAGCCAAGCGCGGAATCGTCATGGATCTCAAGATCGTCCTCCTCACGGTTCTGGAGGTCTTCAACGGGAGCGATGCGTACTAATGCCTAACTTTAATACTCGATTCGAATCGGAGAAGAAAATGAAGATTGCCGTCGCCGGAACCGGCTATGTCGGCCTGTCCCTCGCCGTCCTGCTCTCGCAGCACAACGAGGTCCACGCGCTGGACATCGTGTCCGATAAGGTCGAGAAGATCAACAACTACCAGTCGCCCATCCAGGACGACGAGATCGAGCGCTTCCTGGCGGAGGCCAAGGAGGGGGAGCGCGAGCTCGACCTGCACGCCACCGTCGACGTTGCAGAGGCATACACGGGCGCCGACTACGCCGTGATCGCCACGCCCACCAACTACGACTCGGACAGGAATTTCTTCGACACGAGCTCCGTCGAGGCCGCCATCGCCGCCGTTCGCTCGGTGAACCCGGACGCCTGGATCGTCATCAAGTCGACCATCCCCGTCGGCTACACCGCGGGCCTTCGCGAGAGGCTTGGCGATTCCAAGATCTTTTTCAGCCCGGAGTTCCTGCGTGAAAGCAAGGCTCTCTACGACAACCTGCATCCCAGCCGCATCGTGGTGGGCGCGCCCAAGGACGACCCCGAGGCCGTCGCGGCCGCCGAGAAGTTCGCCGGCCTGCTCGCCCAGGGCGCCGACCCCTCCGAGCTGGAGCGCGTGAACGCCGACGGCTCCAGGGGTATCCCGGAGCTCGTGCTGGGAACCACCGAGGCAGAGGCCGTGAAGCTCTTCGCCAACACCTACCTGGCGCTGCGCGTGGCCTACTTCAACGAGCTCGACACCTACTGCGAGGTCCGCGGGCTCAACACCCGCGACGTCATCGACGGCGTGTGCCTGGAGCCGCGCATCGGCTCGCACTACAACAACCCCAGCTTCGGCTATGGCGGTTACTGCCTTCCCAAGGACACCAAGCAGCTGCTGGCCAACTACAGGGACGTGCCGCAGAACCTGATCGAGGCCATCGTGGATGCCAACCGCACCCGCAAGGACTTCGTCGCCGACGAGGTGCTGCAGATGGTGTGGGACCGCGTCTACGAGGGCAAGGAGAAGCCGGTCGTGGGCGTGTACCGCCTGACGATGAAGTCCAACTCCGACAACTTCCGCGCGAGCTCCATCCAGGGCGTCATGAAGCGCGTGAAGGCCAAGGGCGTGCCCGTGGTGGTCTATGAGCCTACGCTGGACGCGCAGGAGTTCTTCGGCTCCGAGGTGAACCACGACTTGGAAGCCTTCAAGGCCGGCTGCGACGTGATCGTCGCCAACCGCTGGAGCGACGAGCTCGTTGACGTGGCGGATAAGGTATACACTCGCGATTTGTTTAAGAGGGATTAGTTCATGACGGGGTGTCGCAAGGACATAAAAGTGTGCTTTGCTGCGTCATCTGGTGGGCATCTGGAGCAGTTACTTGCGCTTAAGCCTTTGATGGAGCGCTACGACAGTTTCATCCTCACCGAGAAGACTGCCTACGATGCCAAGCTACCTGTGCGGGCTCGCTATGTGCGCCAGGTGAATCGACACGAGGCAAGCTTTCTTCCTCGAATGATTGTCAATGCCGTGACGTCTCTACGTTATTGGCTCACTGAACGCCCCGACGTGATTGTGTGCACGGGGGTACTGGCCACCATCCCGTTTTGCCTGATCGGGCATGCAATGGGCGCCAAGCTTGTGTATGTCGAGTCTTTCGCGAAAACTGACTCACCAACCATGACGGGAAAGCTGCTGAGCAAACGCGCCGATCGTTTTTACGTGCAGTGGGAGTCGATGCTATCCGTGTACCCCAATGCCCGCTTTGTCGGCGGCGTGTACTAGGGAGGTGGTCGCATGATATTCGTTACCGTAGGCTCCCAGAAGTTCCAGTTCGACAGATTGGTCAGGGCGGTAGATGCTCTCGTTGCGAGCGGTGTTGCTGAGGATGGAGCTTTTGCTCAGACGGGTGTGTGCACTTACATTCCTGAGTATTTGGAACACGAGGCATTTCTCGATCGTGATTCCTTCCGCGTTCATATGGATGCTTGCGATGTCGTGGTAACCCATGGAGGTACCGGCGCCATCATCGGCGCCGTTAAGGACAACAAGAAAGTCATCGCTGTTCCGCGTCTAGCAAAATACGGCGAACATGTGGATGATCACCAGATTGAGATTGTTCGACAGTTCGGGGACATGGGGCTGATTGAGCCGTGTATGGACCCTACCGACCTGCCCGCCGCTTATGCGCGGGTGCTTTCCAAGGATTACCTGCCCTACAAGAGCAACGCGGCGCGGTTCTGCGCCGACCTTTCCGATTACATCGATGGCGTTGGAGGCGTACGATGAAACTTAAGAAAAGATTCGCGCTTTCTCTGAGGAACAACTTGCGCTTTATCCCCGACGAGGATTTTATTCGCATGTGCTTCAGAGCAAAGCTGCACTATAAGCTCGATCTTGATCATCCCAGGACCTTTAATGAGAAGCTCCAGTGGTGCAAGCTGCATTATCACAATCCAGTCTTGACCACGCTTGTTGACAAGTTTGAAGTGCGATCTTTTGTAAGGGAGCGTATCGGCGATGAGTACCTTGTTCCGCTTTATGGCGTCTACGATTCGGTGGAAGAAATCGACATTGATGAGTTGCCGGAAAAGTTCGTGCTGAAGTGCACTCACGACTCGCAGAGCACAATCGTGTGTACAGACAAATCAATATTCGATTTTGAGATCGCTAAGAAACGCCTGCGTACTGCACTTCAACGGAACTGGTACTGGCAGGGTCGGGAGTGGGCCTACAAGGATATAGCTCCTCGTGTGGTTGCCGAGGCGTACCTCGACGAACCGGGTAGGCAGACCCCGACTGACTATAAGTTCTACTGCTTCAATGGTAAGGCGGCGCTCGTGCAGACCGATGCTGATCGCTTTACCGCGCACGATATGCAGTATTTCACTCCATGCTGGGAGCAACGTGGAGACATCAATCACGAAGTATCCAATCGTAAACCCACCGAAAAGCCCGAGAACTTCGATTTGATGCTCAGACTTGCTGAGACGTTGGCGTCGGATCTTCCGCATGTACGAGTCGATCTTTACAACATCGCGGGCAATCCTTTCTTCGGCGAGATGACTTTTTACACCGGGGGCGGTTTCGACCCCTTCTACGCTGATGAGAAGCAGCCGGACAGGCTCGATTGCGAGCTCGGAGAGCTATTCGTTTTGCCTAAGCAGAATTCTTAACTGCGAATGTAGCGGCGTAGGTAGTGTTATCTAGCGAGTGTGGATAATCCCGAGAAGAACATGGTCCAGACTCCGCCCGATCTAATTCACTCAGTAAGCCCAGACTTACATCAAAGATTGCATTTGGAATGAAAGATAGAAATCCCATGGGCTTGGAACATTCAAGAACATGTTGCGAAAAGCGAATGATTGCCCTGGATTATTCTGCAGAAGCCTGGTTGAAGCTGCTCTACGGTGAGGTAGCCAAGTGAACGTCTGCATGATTACATACAATCTCGTCAATAATGGCATTGGTAAGGTAGTGCTCACATATTCGTTCGAACTTATCCGGCATGGGCACACGGTGACCTTGCTCGTCGGTGGTCCATGCGAACAAGAGAAAGTTGATGAGGCCGTAGCTCACGGCATCGCGGTCACACAGCTTCCCGATAAGAGGTCCGACACCCTTGGCTATTTCGAGGCGCTGAGCAAAGCCCTCGACGAGGGACAATTCGACATCTGCCATGTCCACGGCAACAGTGGTATGGTCTTCCCTGAGTTGGTTATAGCGAGGTGCTCCCGTGCTGTGACAGTGGTGGCCTGCCACTGTCACAGCACGGGATGCGAACATCCCGTGCTGCACAGGGTGCTGAGGCCTTTCGTGCCTCGACTTTGCGACTGCATGTTCGCGTGCAGTGACGAGGCGGGCAAATGGCTTTTTGGAAATGCGGGCTTTTCCGTCATCCCTAATTCCTTCGACCTTGACAAGTTCAGGTTCGATCCGCAAGCTCGCCTCGAGCTGCGCGGAGCCTACGGTATCGACGAGGACGTCTATATTCTTGGCAACGTGGCGAGGTTGAACCCTGAGAAAAATCATGCGTTCCTAATCAAGGTTTTCGAGGCATTTCATGCTGAGAACCCCGAATCGATTCTGATGATTGCTGGTGGGGGACCTGGAGAGAAGGATGTTAGGGCCTTGGTTGAGGCATCTCCTGCCCATGATTCGATTATGTTGCTTGGCAACGTAAAAGACCCAGCCAAGCTCTATTCGGCGATGGATTGCTTTGTGTTTCCCTCGATTCACGAGGGACTTGGTATCGTCCTCGTGGAGGCACAACTCGCCGGCCTTGAATGCTTCGTATCGTCCAATGTGCCGCAGGACGCTTGCGTGAGTGACAGGTTCCACGCGATTTCCCTTACAGAAACCGCTGAAAGATGGGCGGGCGAGATAGCTGCGATGGCCTTTTGGCCACATGATAGGAGCAAAGACTCCTTCCGTGCGGGGAGCCTGGAGCCTTTCGACATCTCCTCGAGCTACCACCTTCTTGAGGGCGCATACGAGGCCGCATTGGATCGTAAAGGAGGACGGGAATGAACATCAACGTCGACTTTGCCGAAGCCGCCGGTGGAAAGGGCTTCCCTCGTTCGCTCGGGACGTTTCTTTTGAACCCCTGTTTCCACGCTGTGGCTCTTTTCCGCCTGTCCGCCCTGCTCTACCGTTGCCATCTTGAGCCACTGGCAAAGATTGTTTGGTGTTTGAACAGGATGCTTTACCACGTCGATTTGGATTACAAAGCGAAGTTGGCACCGGGGTTTCGCCTCGTCCACGGGCTCGGCGTTGTTATAGGCGCTGGGGTCGTCAGCGAGGGGCCGCTCACAGTGTATCAGGGTGTGACCATCGGCGGCTCTCATGGACGTCATCGCGAAGATGGTCGGGGGGGGTCTTCTGGCAGCCCCATTTCGGGAGCAACGTTATCGTGTACACGAACTCCTGCATTTTCGGACCGATATACGTTGGGGACGGCGCGATTGTGAAGGCGGCTCGAATAGTTACGAAGGACGTTGGGCCTGGGGACAAGATATAAACGGAGGTTGCTTGTGCCGCTTGTAAGCATAATTATTCCAGTCTATAAGGTCGAAAAAGAACTTGGTCGCTGCGTTGACAGTGTCCTTTGCCAGACGTTGGGCGATATCGAGGTGATTCTCGTCGATGACGGGAGTCCGGATGATTGCCCTCGAATCTGCGATGATTACGCCCTTGCGGATTCGAGGGTAAAAGTTGTCCACAAGCAGAACGGAGGGCTTTCGGATGCGCGCAACTTCGGTCTGGCCGAGGCGACTGGGGATTACATCATGTTCGTTGATTCAGACGATTCTATCGAGCTCGATGCTTGCGAGAGGCTGCTGCGTTTGGCAACCGATTCCCACGCTGACATCGTCCTTGGGGATTGGAGGGTAACCCCGGGTCCGGACAGGCCCGATCACTACGCGTCGCTTGAGGAGGGAAAGGCGTATCCCACTAAGGCTTTCATTCTCACAGCTCTAAAAGCGGGAGAATGGTACCCGTGCGCATGCTTCATGTTTTGCAAGCTCTCGTTGTTTAATGAAAACGGGCTCAGGTTTGCCGTGGGGCTGCTGCATGAAGACATGGAGATGCAGCCTAGAATCTTTCTTGCAGCGGATACCGTCGTCTGCCTGAAATACAAGTTCTACAACTACATTCAACGGCCGGGCTCCATCATGAAATCGCAGAATTCTTCCGAACGTGCGGTTTCCATGTGCGAGATCCTAGGGCGCTGGAAGACTCAATTTGACGCAATCAACGATTTGGAGCTTCGCCACGCTTTATATGGCTATCTTGCGAAGTGCTATCTACACACTTGCCGCGAGCTTGGACTTCGGGGCGGCCTTGATGTGCCGGGCGTAGACAAGAAGTTTTTGTTCGAATACGGCACGAACACAAAAGAGAAGGCCAAGGCGCTGTTGTTCGCTGCTTCGCCGCGCTTCTACAGCTACCTTTAGGTGGGCCGGAATATGCATCATCAATTGTCGTGGACGCGAGATTCTATCTTGTCGAAACGGATACGCTTCGATTGGCTCACGGCGTCGCTAGTTGCTATCTACTTTGCGGTCTTCAAGTTGGTCTGCATCCCGAAGGTGCTGCAGCAAGGCCTTAAAGTCAGCTGCGTGTTCTTCGTCCTTCTCTTTCTCATCACCAACCTCAAAGGAAGAGAGTACAAACACCCGTCGGCCCTGTTTTGCATCATGGTCGTGATTTCGAGCATCGCGGGCTATCTGGCTGGGTACGTAGACTCCTCCAACTGCACCGACGCGCTTCTCTACGCCATCTGTCTCTACGCCCTCGCCCTTCTAATTACGACATGCAGCAGACGTGGCAGGCTCGAGACTTTCATGAGCGTCTTCTTCTGGATGACCGTCATCTACTGCGTTCTATCTATTGTATTCATTGCAAGGGTGGGTACAGCCGATGGCCCCCTGCTCTACTATTTTGCAGGGAACAAGTTCTCAACGAGCTATTACTTCATCATGTTGGCATGTCTGGCTTACGCCAAGCTTCGTCGCGAAGGCAGGAGCAAAGATTTAGTCGTCCTGGTCACCGCGGGCCTTGGTTTGCTTGCCCTCGTCGTGGCTCATACGGTCTACTGCTCGACGGCCGTCGCAATGTCTGCCCTCTTGATTGCTTTAGTGATCCTCCCACGGAAAGCCCAGCGTATTCTAGAAAAGCCTGCAGTCGTCATAGCGGCAATGGTCTTGACGGGCGTTATCCTTGCCTTCTTATTACAGCTCCTCCAGGTGCCGTTTGTGAAGCATATTGTCGTAGACGTCCTCGGTGAGAACTTGACGTTGACGGGCAGGGATTTGATTTACAGTGGGCTTCGGGCCGTCATCAGCGAATCTCCTATCTTCGGGTACGGCTATGGAAACGCAGCCGTGGCCATGTACGTCGGGTATGGAAACGCTCAGAACTCTATTATGGAGACGCTCGTCAACTATGGTGTCGTGGGTCTATTCGCCGTCTTCTATATGGCCTGGACTAGCGTAAAAGGAGATAAGCCTTCTTGGAGCTGGGGCATGTACATCATGCTTTACGCGATGATCGCAGGATCTATCGTCGAAATTACGTACAACTACTACTTTTTCATTGCGCTCATGGCTATTTTCGTGGCTAGCGAGGATATCCAGAGTGGAGGAGTCGAAAAAGACGAGAAGCAGAGTGTCTGTTGTGTCAATGGGGCGCTCACAAGGAGGTAAACATGCGCGTTGGCATTATGTCAATGCAGAGAGTCGTGAACCACGGCTCCTTCATGCAAGCATACGGATTAAAGTCAATGATCGAGTCGCTGGGACACGAGGTCCTTTTCGTTGACTACAAGCCTTCCTCGTGCGTGCCGGGGCTCAGGGACGCACGAGGAAGGCTCAAGGACTTTCTTGGAAGGATTAAGGCCGATGTCAGGTTTACTGGCGCGGGAAGGCGTGCCCTCATTGCCGCAGGAATTTATAAGCGAACTCCGATGGACGTCGAATATGAGCGATGCCTCGGTCTTCTCGGCGTCGACCCGTGCAAGCGCAACATCGGGGAGCATGTCGACGTTCTTGTCATCGGAAGCGATGAGGTCTTCAACTGTACACAGGCGGGACCAAATGTCGGTTTCTGCCGCCAGCTTCTTGGTTGGGGGAACAACTGCGAATCCGTAATCAGCTATGCCGGGTCTTTCGGGCACACGACTTTGTCCGACCTTGAGAAGTACCACGTGGCCGACGACGTGAGGAATTGCTTCCGATGCTTCGACGCCATTTCCGTTAGGGACGCAAACTCCCGTGCCATCCTCGAGGCCCTTGGAATCGATGGCGTTAGCACGCATCTCGACCCAGTTCTTGTCTCCGGTGTCGAAAATGTTGAATGGAAGCCCGTAGAGACACCAGAACGTTATGCCCTTGTTTACGGATACGGCAACCGTTTCACCCAGGACGAGGCCGAGGCCATCAGGGCCATCGCCGAGAAAAGGGGCGTCAAGCTCCTTGCGGTCTACGGACATCAAGATTTCTGCGATGAGAACGTCGATTGCGGCCCTGATGAAATTCTGAATTACTTCAAAGGAGCCGATTTCGTGGCGACTGACACCTTCCACGGAACGATATTCTCCGCCATAACGCACGTCCCTTTCGCGGTGATAAAGCGCGGACAGAATGCAAACAAGCTTGTTGACCTTCTCGACAGGTTGTCGCTCAAGGAGAGACTCGCGACGACACCAGAAGATCTCTCGTTTATTCTCGACATGCCCCTGGAGTTTGAAGTTGCCGATGCCGTCAGAGCGGCCGCTCGCGAAAGCTCCCTGTCTTATTTAAGGTGCAACATTTCCGTTGGCAGGGGGGTGCGTTAGGCGTTCTGCCAAAACCGATGGGAGACAAAAAGAAATTCGCCCTTAACTTCGCTGCGCAAATCGCGGTACTCGGCACTCAGTTCATCATTAGCTTCGTTCTCACGCCGATCGTGCTCCAGAAGCTCGGCGACGAGGCATATGGGTTCGTAGGGCTGGTCAACAACTTCGTCAGCTATGTCGCAATCATCACTGCAGCACTTAATGCCATGGCAAGCCGGTTCATCACGGTCTCCTACCATGAGGGGGATACCGAAAGGACCGAAGAGTATTTCTCTTCGGTCTTTTTCTCGAACTGTATTATGGCATTTGCAATTTTCGTGGGATCGGTGTTCCTCGCTGCTAACATAGAGACCCTTGTCAGTGTGACGCCGGAATTGGTCAGCGACTTGAGAATCACCGTTCTGCTCGCGTTCATGAATGCTGGGATAGGGCTGCTTACGGTCGTATTTGGTGTTGCGGCGTTCATAAAAAACGAGTTATTCCTAAATTCCATCGGCCAGCTTCTCGGTTCGGTCCTTCGTGTCATCTTCCTGTTCGTCCTGTTCTGGGTAGCCTTCCCTCATATGTGGTACTTCAGCGTCGCGGGCCTCGTGGCGACAGTCGTGACCGGCGCGGCGCAAGTTGCTGTGACACGCAGGCTCCTTCCCGAAATCAAGCTGTCGCTTTCGCGGTTCAGTCCCAGCAAAGTCTGGGAGCTTCTCAAAATCGGTGTGTGGAACAGCCTCCAGAACGTCAATAACCTCATCCAGACCGGCCTCGACCTCCTGGTTGCCAATATCTTCATTAGCGGGGCCGCCATGGGACTCCTGTCCATTGCTAAGACGGTCCCCCAGGCTTTGACTAATCTTTCCGGAAGCATAGCAAACCTCTTTTACCCTAAGATGGCCCAAGCCTATGCCCGTGGGGACAAGGTAGAGCTGGTGAGCAGATTCGATTTCGCTATGCGTTTCACCTCAGCGTTCATGATCGTACCGCTTGCCGGGTTCATCGGCTTCGGGCCGTCGTTCTACTCCCTATGGCTGCCTGGCCGTTCTGTTGCCGAATTAGGCGATATTCAGCTTCTTTCGGTTTTGACCGTCATTACGCTCATTGCGAGCGCTCTTGTCGAGCCCCTATATTATGCGAACACGCTGACCACAAAAATTAAGGGTTCAGTCCTCATCGCCTTCGGGTTCAGTTTGGCAACGCTCGCCATAGAGTTCCCTTTGATCTTATTCACCTCGCTCGACAAGCTCACCGTCATCGCCGGGACAAGCTCGATTCTGATGTTTGTCCGTCACGCGCTTGTCCAACCATTATATTGTGCGGTCGTCATCGGCGTGCGCAGGCGGACGTTCTACAAGCCGCTTATGCGAGAGGTATTCGTTTTCGCGGTCCTTTGGTTCGGCTACGCGCTTGTTGACCAGGTGGGTCTGTGCACAAATTGGGCTACGCTCGTAGCCGTTGCTTTTGCTGCTGCCGTCATCGGTTATACCTTCGAGCTGCTCACTCTGTTTGACAAGGAAGAACGTTTTGTAATTTTCGACATCTTGCGAGATAAACTTGGCTTTAGGAGGGGAAATGTCGGCTAACTTCGTTTGCGGTGACTTGGCGTGCTCTGGGTGCGGAGCATGCGTCGAAGCGTGTCCCTTCCATGCGCTTAGCATGAAGGAAAGCGGCCTTTGTGGCGAGCCCGTGCCGACTGTCGACCCCTCAAATTGCAGGGATTGTGGGCGATGTCATGCTGTTTGCCCCGCATGCGCTCCCGTCGAGCTCAGGAAGCCCCTAAAGACCTATGCTGCTTGGAGCAGTGAACCGAGTGACGTTGCGCTCTCTTCATCGGGCGGCATTGCCACAGCGCTTGCAAGGAAGGTCATCAACGGGGGCGGCGTCGTTTACGGAACGGCTTCTGTGAACGGGGCGGCGCGCTGCGTTTCAGTCGATCGAGAAGTCGACTTGGAGAGCCTACGTGGATCCAAGTACGTCTACAGTGATCCCGGCGGCGCATACAATGACGTTAAAAAGCATCTCGCAGACGGCAGGAAAGTACTCTTCATTTCGACACCATGCCAGGTCGCTGCCTTGCGCTCTATCGTTGGCGATGCGCGCGAGGGCTTGATTTGCATCGATCTCATATGCCACGGCACCCCTCCGATTGCATTCCTTCGCGAACATTTGGACCTTAAGGTCAAAGGGAGCTGGGATTCGTTCTCGTTTCGTGGGGCGAACGATTTCCACATGTGCGCATATCGCGACGGTGAGCTCGTCTTCGACGAGCCCTGTTACGAAGACGAATATTTTTCCGTCTTCGTAACAGGCGTCATCCATCGTGAGGTCTGTTACGAATGTCCTTACGCGTGCAACCAGCGGGCGGGAGACATCACACTCGGAGACTTTTGGGGCCTAGATAAGTCGACACTTGGGTCTGAGCCGCCCGGCAAGGTCTCCGTAGTACTGTGCAATACGGAGACTGGCATCGACGCTCTCGCCGATTTGCCTGAGACCGTCTACCGCGAGGAGCGTCTCTTCAGCGAGGCCGACAATGTGGAACAGACCAACCTCCACGAACCCTCCCCAAGGACAAGGGACAGGTCTCGGTTCCTTAAGGCATATGGAAAGGTTGGGTTCGAATCGGCCGTTCGGAAGACTTGGGCCTGGAAACGATTCTGGCTTCGCACCAAGAAGCACAAGTTGCTGAAACTGATTGGAAAGTGACCGATGGTGAGATGTGGATAACGTGCGCCCTTGCACTGTTTTTCAGGAACCTACCGTCGACCTTTGCACTATAACTGCGAGGCCCATTTAGTCGCAGGGGAGGATGCCGGCTATCCTGTCGACATCCTCGATGACATTAAGGTTGATTTCATTCATTAACTGAGCTTCGATGAAGCCTTGGCGAAGCGACATTCAAGGTTGGATAAATTTCTTATTCATAACCCTGATTCAAAAGGGTCTATTCATTTCAATTTAACTGATTTTGTTGCAACTGAATCATTATGTAGTGATTATTTATAGCACAGTCGTTGATTCGGATTCTCCTCACCTGATTCTAGTTTCGGTTGCGGCGGCAACTGCCTGCCAAAGGGCGCCAAGCAGCCGCTGACGAACTACAAGTACGTGCCGCGGAACCTGACCGGGGCCATTGTGGAGGCCAACCCCATCCGCAAGGACTTTGCGGCGGGCGAGATGCTGCCTGACAATGGAGCTCGGCTCCGATGCCCCCGTGCGCGCGCTCCATCCAGGGCGTCATGAAGCGCGTGAAGGCCAAGGGCGTGCCCGTGGTGGTCTATGAGCCTACGCTGGACGCGCAGGAGTTCTTCGGCTCCGAGGTGAACCACGACTTGGAAGCCTTCAAGGCCGGCTGCGACGTGATCGTCGCCAACCGCTGGAGCGACGAGCTCGCGGACGTGGCGGACAAGGCGTACACGAGGGATTTGTTTAAGAGGGACTAGGGGAGAGGGCGGAACCAGGCTGATCCGCTTCAATCATTCGCTATTTTAACCGCGTCGAGGGCGGGGGTGTTCGGCATTAGCCGATACACCCCCGCCCTTCATTGTTCTTCGCAGGTAAAATTCGCCTAATTCGAGCGATCGCTCAACGTGATTCGTGCCTTGAAACCGGCTCCATATTCTCCCGCCCGTGCCTGGTCATCCAACTTGAAGCCGATGTTATACAGCTTCCCCGACTTCGTCTTCCGAACCAGGCCATGCTCCAACATGAATGCGACAACGCGGCGATGTGCTTCGACGTCGTCCAAGTTCAGGTAGAAGCAGGCGACGCCTCTGCCGTTCTCGATAACGGACTCGAATGAGCTGTGCTTGCATTCCGCGACGACCATTCCGAGGGCCGCCTTGCGGCAGACTTCCTCCGCGAACTCGATATCGTTGAAGTAGAACATCCATTTCCCGCACCTGCTCTCGTCTAGCGCAGGTGCCAGCTCGGTGTCGATGTAGAACGAACACCATGGGTTGTCCACCCTGACGATTCGGCCGTCTTCGCTCAGCATCGTCTTCTCTTCCATCCATGCCTCATATGGTTTGAGGGTGCTTTCGTAGTACGCGATTGTTCTCGGAGAGCACCCCTCGACTTCCTTGTCGGTAAGGAAGAGACCGAGTAGACTCGAGTTGCTGGGCACGCTGCTTTCGGCATGGCTACACATAGTGCTTTCGAGCACTGCTTTTAAGATTGCTTTATCTGCAGATAGTCTAGAACCGGCTACATCTGTGTTAGAACCATATTGATCATCGCTTCCACCGGGGGCTCCTTTCCCCTTGGTTCGATGGAAACAATTCTGAAGTGCAGGCCTATGTTCCGGTAAATGATTATTTAGCTGAACTCGGAGAAGCCCTTTTTGCTCAAACAATTGAAGAGAACAAGCGAGAAAATCATTACCGTTCAGTCGAGTCATTCTGCGAAGTCAAGGGCGGTTAGAGGCTCCCTAAAGGTTCAGAGCTAATTGCAGAGGCAAACTCTCATCCATATATTCGAGTCCGCGACTTAAACAACGCTTCTGTTCTCTTACTCACTTCGGAAATGCTATATATCGACGATGAAACACGATCTAATATTTCGCGCTACGTTGTCAACACTGGCGATCTAATTGTTTCCGTTGTCGGAACGATTGGCCTTACGGCGTATATCGGAAAAACGCTCGATGAGGCAAACCTCACAGAGAATTGCAACAAACTTACTTCGTTTAAAGGCGACTTTGCGGCGTGGTCGTATTTCTTTCTTCGTAGCTCAATGGGCATGGAAGCTATTAGGCTTGGAACTGTTGGTGCCGTTCAGACCAAGCTTGCATTAAAAAACATTAAGTCGATGAACGTCCCGTTTGCTCCAGCTTGTGCAATAGAAAGAACGACTTCGACGCTCAATGGTATTCTTGAGCTCATATAGGCTAATATACTCAAGTCGTAGGCTCTTGGCGAACTGCGTGACGCATTGCTTCCCAAACTCATGTAGGGCGAAATCGACGTCTCTCAGTTTGGCGCTGTTCGGATGGATTAGGTATAGAGCGCTATGGCAGGGGGGCGAAGATGATGATTGTTGTAAATGAATCGGCTGCTGCTTCATATCTATACCTAATGGGATTAACCATAGACGAAGAGCTGCCGCTTACGCAACACCTCTCTCTATTGCCGGCCACGTGCAAGGCCTCGCCGGACGACATGATAAATTCTGTGATGAAATATGGCAGCGGAGATGAGACCGATTTAGGTGTCTTGATTGCCGTCCTTAGGAAAACTACAGCTCAGTTGCGCGTTGTTGGAGAGGGCAAAGAGCTTGCAGTTCGAGTTTGGAATGCCCAATCTGCAATAGTTCTATTGTCCGCGCTTTTGAATTGCGAATTGTATTGGCATGTTCAGAGCGATTCGCGGACAGAAGATTTTTCGCCATGCTCGGCAATCAATGTCGTTCTTTCTACAAGGTTGTTCATTCCAAGAAAATTGAAAGTGATCAACGATTCAGAGAAGCAGTGGATAAGACAGCATTATCGGGACGCATGGGAACTGTTTGATAAAAACACGCGATTTGAGACCGCGGTGAATTCCTTGTGGAGCTACAAGCAATCGCTTCGACCTTCAGTTCAAATGGCGATTATATGGGCTGGGATTGAGTCATTGTTTGGAGTCCGGAGCGAACTTGTTTTTCGTGTCAGTACTCTCGCAGCTTTGTTTCTTGGAGGAGGCAAGCAAAAACAGCAAGAAATAAAGAAACTATATAGAGCGAGGTCAGAAGCCGTTCATGAGGGAAAACAACCTTCTGAGTCTTGTGTTTCCGATTCTGCAAAATTATTGCAAGCGCTAATCTTGGAATGCGTCGAACGGGGCTGTTTACCAAATGAGGACGGTTTGCTTTTCGGATTCGAAGAAGGATCGGCTAAATAATCATTTATCGCCCTACGAGTATTTACAGATGAGACACCGATGCGTTTCAGTTGCATTGCATAGACAAGATAACGAAAAAGCAGCAAATCAAGAATGGCGATTCGCAAACATGGTTTATCCGGAGTTTTCACCAACCGCATCTTTGCGCGCCGCCTCAAATGAAACCCATAATGGAGTTTGGGCCATTCCAGAGTCACTTGCGCAAAGGTATTGCGAGTTTTTGGATCCAGTGATTTTGAGACGTAGCGTCGCCACTCAGACCGCGAACGCTTCATCGATCTGCAACTTCGGCAAAGCAAAAGGCCGAACATATGACCATGTTTTGATTTATCCAGTTGCCGATATGGCCTCTTGGTTGCAAGATGCCTCGACGGATCTGAAGCCGCAAACACGCTCCAAGCTCTATGTTGCAATTACTAGGGCGAGGTTCAGCGCTGGCTTCGTGGTTGCTGACAATAAAATAAATGAGCTTCCAGACACGCTAAGCGTCTGGAAGCCATAAATCAATCACGTGTTTGTTTGTCAGCAAAAGCGGATCCCTACGTGAACCTATAGACGGCCTTGATCAGTCATCCGTTGAACCTGGAGATGCACTTACCAGTCAACTTCATCCATATCACCCCAATCCTCTGAAACAACTCTCATGTCACCCTTCTCTGGCTGCGTCTCGGTTGCGCCCAGCGCCTATTTGGCTACTTCCGCTTGTATCCTGAGTAATAACCTCCGCTGCTGCAACCAAGGTGGCGAATTGCTGCCTTTGCCATATGGATCTGTATGTAAGTGCTTCGAGGTGATGATGCCGATCTCACTTCAATTCATGGACGCATCGAAATAATAGGGCGGAGTCGCTCTCTCGATCCCGCCTCGCAAACCCGAATAGTTCTGACTTTCCCGTTATCCGGAACATCTGGGGAAGTTCGCGTCCCAGTCCGGAAAACCCAATGCCTGAAACGACGATGCCAAGGGGTTACTCGGTCAGCTTCTTGCATCCGTGCCAGGTCAAGGGAAGGGGCAGCCTGTAGAACGAGGTTGGCTCCATAGGGATCTCCTCGAGCCTTCCGTTGCCCCGCCGAACCCATGAAGTTCCGCTTGCGTCGGTGAAAGCCGTTTCGGGTGCCGTGCGTACTCCCATTCCGTGCCCTTCCGTCGGGAGCCATATGCACCATGCTCCAGGAGGAAGCGTGCCGACGCAGACGCGGTTGGGATAAGCGGGGCGGTTATCCTCACCTTTGAAAGAGGGGCCGGCCCCGCTAATCCCGACGCAGGTGACGATTACGTCGTAGACGGGGGACTCGCTTTCGTTTCGAAGCACGACGAATTGCCAGACGAACCGATTGTCCTCGGGCTGATCAGTTCGGTTTCGATCCCCTTCGTACCATGCCGATATGCGGGATGGCTGATGCCGCTTGATGTCGTCCTCCCTGTTCTTTTTGCTCTGGTTACTTTGCCAGAGTGCGGCAATCAAGGCCCCCAAGGTAACGAGTCCGATGAATGCTTGGACAATCAGATTGGCGATGTCTATATCGATATCAAAAGGCACTGGATGGTCACCAGCTTAGCGTCGTGGGGCGATAAATCTAACTCCGAATAATACGGCTTGATCGATGGTCGACGTTACGTAAACGTCAAAATGGGTTTGTCTTAACAGCCTTATTTTCTTAAGACAAACTTGCCGCAACGCCAATTCAAAGAGTTTGCCGTGACGCAGACAGATGCAGTTGGTTGCTGAAAAGCGTGGTTATTTGGGCAGGATTCGCTTCAAAACGCCCGTCGATTATTACGATCTAATGCAGCCTGTAGGGTGGATGTACTTCGATAAGCAGTAGTCGACATGCTCTGGTTTTGAACGAAAAGTCCCAGAGACAATCGATAACGATTCTTCTTTGATGATGCGAGCGGCGCTACCATTAGCAGCGCCGCTTTTTTTCCGCTCGCAGATAGATCCCGCCATGTTGACCACCGAATGCATCTTGACCGACGTGCTCGTACTCCTATTCGGGCACAGAAATTGGAGGCGCGGCCCCCAGCGTCTACTCAGCGAAATTCGTTAAGAAAGCTGACATCGAACACTGTGAACTCCGTCATCGAATCGAATCTCATTGACTGGGATGCGTTCATTAATGATGACTTTGATGCCTATTTCAAAGCTCGCGTCATGGCTTTGCTGGACGCTATTGAGTTCGCACTGGGCAAGTCCATCTCCGATAGGGGCACCGAGGAAACAGTAAAGAGATTTGGCCGCTCATTGGAATAAGATGCTTCTTAGCTCCGTTATTGGTTATAGAAAGAAGGCTTAATGTCTGATTTTGAAATTTTGCAGCAGTTGTGCGAAACAGCAGACGAACTTTCAAAGAAATACATCAGCTCTAGTTCGCCTGACTTTAAAGCATGGAAGACAAGGGCGGACAGGCTTTTAATTAGGCGATTTGGAAAAGACAGCTACGAATTTAAAAGCTTTAACAAAATCAGCTACTCGTTGTCTTTCTTCACCTCCGGTACGCCCGACTCGGCTTTCGTTGAAGCCTGTGCGGACGGCCTGCGCAGTGCAAAAGCTGTGCTGGAGACATACCTTGATGAGTTTTCAGACGAAGGGGAAACCGGATCGACTGCAAATGTTGGAGATTATTCGAAGGTATTTATCGTTCATGGTCACAACGGAGAGCTTAGAGAAAGGGTCGCGAGAATCATCGAAAGGCAGGGCCTGACGGCGGTTGTCCTAAACGAGCAGTCAAATCAGGGCAAGACAATCATCGAAAAGCTGGAAATTGAAGGCGATGCAGCAGGAGCGGTATGCCTTTTTACGGCGGACGACGAAGGAAGAGCCCAGGCAGAACAGTCGGAAAAGCCCAGGGCTAGACAAAATGTTGTATTTGAAGCCGGATACTTTATTGGTCGGCTTGGCAGGGAAAACGTTGCAATTCTTGTTGACAAAGGTATCGAGATTCCCTCCGATCTACAGGGCGTCGTTTATACCGGAACAGACAGTTGGGAGTTCGGCCTCTTGAAAGAACTCAAGTCCATGGGATATTCCATCGACTTTAATAAGATGGATATCTAATCCGTTGATCCCTCCTTTCACCGACTGGCAAAACGATTTACACCTAATTGTGGACATTGCCCACACGATTTCTCTTTGCTCCCGCATTGATCTCGCTAAACTATTAATTGCTGCTACCAGGGCATTTTCTGGTGCACATTCTATTGGCTCCTGCGAAGATCGGAGCAGGTATGTTTGCTGCCAAGTCCCACACCAGCCGTCATTACATTCCGATTGTTGCCATGGCCTGCCTATGCGTTTTGCTGGGCGGGCCTTCTTATGCCGCTGGCGCGGAGAGCCTCATCATCGCGGGCGCGACGTACTACGAGCCGGGCGTGTCGGGCCCCGGCTGGGTCTGGACCGATGCCGACCACCTGGAGTTTAATGGCTACGCGGGCGAGGCCATCGGCGCCGAGGGCGACCTGGTGCTGACGCTTGCCGGGCAGAACTCCGTGACGGAGTCGCATGCGCCCGATGCGGACATCACGCTGGGCGGCATAGAGGTGTGGGGCAACCTGACGCTTCGCGGCACCGGGACCCTGACGGCGACGGGCTCGCAGTGCGGGATCCACGTTTCGCAGGCGCTCGCGGTGGACGGATGCACCGTCGATGCCCGGGCGGACGGGGCCGATATTACTGACGAGACGGTCGCCGGCGTGATCGCAGGCGACATGGCCGTACGCGGCGGCGGACGCGTCGTTGCCGCGAGCACCGGGTCCGGAGCGGGCGTGCACGCCTACGGCGTGTATCTGCAGGACTTAGGTCTTGGTGATGGCGCGACCGGCTGTCGGCTTTCCGTCGACGCCTCGTGGCTCGATTCGGCCGGTGCCGATGGCGGCGTTGCGTGCACGGGCGGGTCGCTTGTGTCCGCGCGGTTTGTGACGCCCGCCGGCGGGGCCTTTGGTGCCAGCGGCGTGGTTGATGCCAACGGTGCGGTGGCAACGCATGTGGTGGTTGAGCCCGATGTTGCCACGCCTCCGGCGGGGGAGACCGATGGAGACGACGTGCCTGGCGATAGCGCGGGCAAGTCTCCCGCCGATGCTAACCCCGCTGCCGGAGAGCCCACCACAGGAACCACGGCAAATCCCACGCTGAAACCCGCGGCCGCGACAACCAAGACAACAACGACAGTAACCAAGACCTCGGGCGCCAAAGTCTCCAAGCCCAAGACTGCCACCGCGACCACTGCGGCACTCCCCAAGACCGGCGACACCAACTGGATCGCCGCGTCCTTTGCGTTTTCCCTGCTTGGAACAACGCTCCTAGCCGCCGCATATCGCTGCTGAGGCGGCGCGACGCACCTGGCTGCAATACAAGAACTCTACTGAAGCTATGAGGGCAACGCTTCCGGATAGGGAGCGTTGCTATTTTCGTGCATGCAACATCTAACGTGCTAGCCATATGCGTTTTCGCGCTGGGAATGGAGCCAAGTGCCTTTCTTTAAAATATGATCACCCCAATACCTTTCCTCCGGACCGGCGCTAACTTGCACTATTTGGTGCTGTGAGATTCTGAGACTAATGGGCGGCATTCACACTTGCTTGGGGACCATTGGGGGAGCCGTCGTATGAAGTCGTCATCAAGGGCGGAAGCCGCCGTCATCGAGGTTATCAGCAATGAGGTTAGAAGCCGATTAGTATCTAACCCACATCGAGGGATGGGATTAACATAGGGATGAAGGAATTTTGCTTGAGAGGTTCATATAACCGGCCCTCGACCAAGACGGGCAATGGGCCATCTGATATCAACGTTGGGCGATATGCAATTCGCCTGGACAGCATAGGAGGTGCAATTGGAACGCATAGTCACGAAGCCAACCAGAATCGATCTGCATATCCATTCTGCTGCAAGCATCACCACAAAGGACAAAGGCAAGAAGGAACTTGCCGGCTGCGATAAAGGCCATGTTGATGCGCTGCTTCGCGGTTTGAAGGCGCATGACATCAACATGTGCGCAATCACCGACCACGACTGCTTTGACAAGGACCTCTACTTCGCCTTGAAAGAGAGGGAGGGGGATGGTTGCCTGAACAAAGTGCTTCCTGGTATTGAGTTCAGCGTGTCCATTCGCGCCGGTGGCAAGAAGCCGACCGTCGTCCATATCGTTGCCATCTTCGATGACCGGTACCCCGATCTGATCGACGGAATCGCCGAAGTCGTCTGTGATGAGAAAGGGAAACCGCGCTACGACGATCTCAATATTGGCGCTTTCACCGAAGACGGTTTCACCAAGGTCCTGAGGGGCATCGGCCTCAACGCTGTCCTCATCGGGCACGAGAAATCGGCCGGTCAAGAAGCAAAGCGGGACGTGAGCAGCCTAGGCGCGGATTGCGCCAGCAAAGTGATTTTAACCGAGTTTGTCGACGCGGTCGAAATACGCAACAAGCGGCGAGAGCTCGACATCAAGAGGCTCATCGAAACCTATCCCAAAGATGCCGTTCCGTTTGTTGTCGGGAGCGATTGCCATGATTGGGCGACCTATCCAGGGAGAGAAGGCGGTGAGATTTCGTTCTCCAGCCTAAAATGCCTGCCGACCTTCGAAGGCTTGCTCATGGCGGTCACTGATCCTTCAAGAATAAAGGTCGGCGACTGCTCGTTCTTCAGCGCCAGCTCCTCGAAGCTCGACTCGCTTGAACTCTCAATTGACGGCAAGCGCTTTGACATACCGCTTTCGCCCGGAATCAACGCGATTATCGGCGACAACTCCATTGGCAAGTCAATGATGATTCACCGCATAACGGGTTGCCGGCATGTGGGCGATTCCAAGTTGGTCGACGGATACGAAGCCTATTGCGCGAAGGAGGGCATAAACGTCGATACTCTTCTCCCAGATGCGGCTGAGTTCAAGTTTGACGACCAAGACAGTGTTCGTAAAACCCTCGAAGAGCTGCATTCGGGGCAGGGGCAAGACGATTATTTCGGTAAGTATTTTCAATCCCACGTTGATGTCAGCTCAATCAAAGAGTCGCTCAAGCGCTTCTTTGACGAGTGCGTTGTCGCCCTCGAGTCAAAAGCGCGCTTCAACGATGCACGCCGTCGACTTGATAAGCAAGAGATGGTTTTGCGCGACCTGCCAAAGTCCGAGAAGCTTACCATCTCCCGATTTACGAAGACGATCTCTTTTAAGGACATCGATGACCTCTGCTCTAAGTTGCTCTCCTGCAGGAGCGACCTTGTCACCGCCAGAGCAGATTACTCGAAACTTTTCACAGAGATGGGGCTTGAGGCTGCCGAGGCCCATTCCGATGCAATGGAGGCGATGGATAGGCTTCTCAAGCTTGTCGAGAAACATAGGCTAGTCTACGAACGCGACGACGTGAAGACCCGAGCAGTCAAGAGCACTGCGAGCGAGGAGCGCAGAGTTCTTTCGAAGAGGAAGACTGACGAGCAGAAAACTATCGATGATTATTCGGCGACTCTTGACGATGTCTCTGGAAAAATTGCCGACGCAGTGTTGCTTGCCGCAAAGCGACGCGACAGGAAGCTCGAGTATGCCGTTCCTGTTGACATTAGGGTTCCCAATCCTATGGGGAAATTCATATTTGTCTCCGAGCTCACTTCCGGTAAGACCGACGTAGACTACTGCAAAGCGGTGTTCGAAGAGGTGTTCAACAAGCCTAAGCTTTCACTGTTGTTGAATGGCATTGAGTCCGAGACTGAGCTGACTACCGAAGAAATAGCTGCAGCGGTAACAGGTGAAAAACCTTCCGTGGCTATGTGCTACGAGCAGATTGGCAACAAGCTTCATTCGGTGGTTGACCGTGTAACCGAAAGAAGGAAAATCACCAACAAGTCCATAGGCATCGACGCCGAACCGTCGCCTGGCCTGTACGGGACCCTTTACTTCGATCTTTTGGCGGAGGAGGACACTAAATCAGGGGTCTACATTATCGACCAGCCGGAGGATCAAATCTCGCAAGTAGCGATTAAGGAACACGTTCTCGACGCCTTTAAGAGGATGAGCGCCAACCGGCAGGTACTGATGATCACGCACAACCCGCTCTTTGTCGTAAACCTGGACGTCGATAACGTTATCGTTCTCGCGCGCAACGAAAATGGAACAATTGACGTGAAGAGTGGGGCTTTGGAATACGAATGCGACGACTACAAGGTGCTCGACCTTGTGGCAAAGACCGTTGAAGGAGGCGCTGACGTTGTCAGGAAACGACTCAAACGCTATGGCTCAGAAGGCATATAAGGTCGGGCTGAAGGATGGGAAGATCGCGATCGAGGGTGTTGACGGCTTTTCCATTGATGTCGAAGACCCGAAGCTGAACGTAGGGAAGTTGTACTCGGCCCTTTTCGCTGGAATCGACGAACCTACGACGATTTTTCTCGAGCCCACGACTGAACTTAAACAGGATCGCAAAGCCTTCTCTTTCTTTGAAAGCTTGAAGAAGATTGTGGACGGCGCTTGCGAAAAGATGAATCCGGGTCTGGCTGATATCGCCAAGAAGGCTGAAGGGCTCGACGCCGACGACGAGGCAAAGCGGAGTTGATGACCTGCTGCTTGTTCGCGAAAGCCAAGGGCAATAGGGGCTTGTATGGATACTTCTGTTTGCGATAAGCGCGATTGGGCGTGAATACAAGTGAATTGTCTAGGGGAATCTGGATTTCTAGATATGTACGGTCAAGATTGAGGGCCTAATTAAGGCCAAATTTTATCCTTCATATTTCGAAATCCCAATCATTTCCTCCGTTGCTTGGGTATACTTACATCAGAAATTGGTCGTAGGGCGCGACCAACGGAATCAAAAGAAAGCCCACTGAGAAGATGCCTTCAATCTCTTTGGGTTGGAGGCATTTTCTTTTTCGGAGGGTCTGCATGAATTCTAAAATCGTCTTTTTGACAAACTCGTTTTACCAAGATCATCCAAACCCGCCGTTCAAAGAGATGGAACAAAAGCAAAATCGTCCTTACATTGTCTTTTTGGTCGAAATCGAGGGTCATACGTGGGCCATACCTTTTCGCTCGCATATTCGCCATAGACACGCATTCTTTACCGATGCCAAAAATAAATGCGGAATTGATTATTCGAAAGCCGTTGTTGTAGACAAGCCAGAATATATAGATCAACAGGTGCGTCCACACTTGCGCCAGAACGAATATGAAGCTCTTCGCGGAAATGAATTCGCAGTTCAAAAGGGATTTGAAAAATATATCAAGCTTTACAAGCGGGCTGTTCGATCGGGACATCCGCGCTATCAATCGCTTATCAAGTATTCTACGTTGCAGAATTATGATTTGTAGCCAAGTTGGAGCATAGTGGATTCAGGCTCCGCCGTATGCTTAAATCATATTCACACGATAATTTGAGGAAGGGACGCTATGTGAAGGCCACAAAGCGTCCCTTCTTTCCCCGCTTGGCAGCCGGGGCCAGGCTCTCAGTGCGTCGAGCCTCGGCTGGGTCTGGACCGAAGCCGACCACCTGGAGCTTAACGGCTACGTCGCCCAAGACAAACATAACGATCAAGACTACGGTGACCAAGACTACGCTGCCCGCGTCCTCCAAGCAAAGAGCCGCCACTGCGACCGTAGCGACGATCCCCAAGCCCGCAGACAACAACTGGATGGCCGCTTCCTTAATGCTTTTCCTTCTTGGAACAGCGCTCCTGGCTGCCGTATAACGCTGCTAATTCCCCGTTTAGTGAGACCAGGGGAGAAGTGAATGCAGCCATTGCAGAAGTCTTTAGCCTTCTACTAAATCAAATTCTTAGAGATTGGTGCCGTATCAGCTATCGCTGCGACGGCACTATTATGTTCAGCTCGACTGCCTCTCGATCTATTACCGATGTTGAGCCTTATACCCCATCTGCCAGAGCGATAAGATAATTGCAATTCAAATACTGCCGTTTATAAAGCTCCATTTGGATCCAATTGCCTATATCACTGGAGTCATACTATGAGGAACTACTATCAAATCAAAACCGTCGCATCGGCCCCTCCAAGGAGGCTCATCCCGATCGGAAAAGTCATCAGCGCTACTGGTCTTGTATTGGTAATTGTCAGTCTCATTTCCGCTCTGTCATCGAGTGCCAACATATATGGTTCGCTTTCTTTTCTTGCTCTTTGGCTTGTTCTTTTTTGTGGACGGGCTCCTTCTTGTTATCACAGCATCGAAGCAACAAGAAAAACTACTGGGGCTACGCCAATCGCTCCTAGAAGATGATCCTCAAATCGTCGCAAGCGCCGAAGAGTTTATGGCTCAGCGAAAGTCCCTGACACAGCAAGGCGAAATTACTGGCATCTTCATTGTCCATAATGCAACCAAAGATCTGTACTACGTAGGCCAAAGCGCAAAAGCGATTGACCGGGCGGCCATACAGTTTCTCGGTAGGGGCAATTGCGATGTGTATGCCGACTACAAGTACGGCGACTCATTCAGCGTGCGCATTATCCCGCTGTCAGAAAGCGGCTACGAAAGTCTCAATGAGCTCAAACGCACAGCGATACAAGCGCTCGAGGCTGCTGGCGAGGAGCTATATTGAGGACGAATGTTAGGATAAATGAAATGGCAAGTTCAAATAACACAAGCAACAACGAGAAATTAACGCCGTCCGTCGAAGAAACGCTTCTTAACGAATCCGGCTCGATTGCCAGGGTCAAATCGTTCTCATGGATTTGGTTTATCAATAAGGAACGAATCCACGACATAGATCCCGTCCAATGCGGCAAATGGATGTTCTTCTTCTCTCCATTCAAAACAGCCCTCATGGACGACATTGTCGGAACCGCAGTTCTTGATGGCGTCGTCGTAGAAGCCAAATACTCGAATCCCGAAACGCTCATCGCGGCAGGATCGAAACAAGGTGTCTGTTGCTTTTACCTAAACGGCAACGATAGAGAAAGCCATAAGAGGGTACTGAGCTACATGCTGGAAAACGGGCTGATCAGGAAGACAAAGACCGGAAAGCTTTATAACATTTCGTTCAAGTTCGACTCTGAGACCTATGCAGGAAAGTATAAGGGGAGCGGCTTCTCCGGAAAGATAAAGCTCGCGGATTTCGTAGACCTGGAATCGGGAGAGTTTATTTAGGACAGCGGGCGGAATGATGAACTAGGCGCCATGAGAACTCGGTATCCTCGGCATTGGCGCTCTCAAAAACCTTACACTGTAGCATCGAAGACCTCGTCTGGCAACCTTGCGTACGCTCTTGCCAAAATAGCGATTCTGATAGCACAAATTTATTTTTAGAATCACTCTTGGTTTCAAAAATAAAAAAGGTCAAAGGCTCTAAACCTCTGACCTGATCTTTAGATGGTGGGCGATACAAGATTCGAACTTGTGACCCCATCCGTGTGAAGGATATGCTCTACCCCTGAGCCAATCGCCCGTCGCCTTTCGGCAAAAGAGATACTAACATAGCCGCGCCCGGTTTTCCAAGAACTTTTTGCCTTCGATTTTAAATTCGTGACCATTCGCAACGACTCGTTGGCTACATCCAACTTTTAACGCATATCCACCCTGCAGACGTCATCGAACGTTTTCCCCAAAATGATTACGTTCATTCGTTGAATTATTCACTCTATTAGCGAGCAATTATGGAGACAGGGACCCTCAAGCTCTGAGCAAACACCTGCGGTTTTGCTGCACACTTCATCTATTTAGCAAAACCCGTCAAGCTTTTGGTCAGTATTTGGTCAGCTCCCGGTACTTACCCGCATGAAGTGCACCTAGATAATCGGACTCGCAAGCCGCATGGCTCACGCCCGATACTAGGGAGGCCCATATGGACGAGATCATCTGCGCAAACACCGCATTCCGCTACTGGCGCTGCCCACCGCAGGTGCGCGACCTCTACCCGCGCCTGCCCAACTCCGATGACGGCTGGCGTGCCCTGTCCCGATCACCCTTCGTAACCGACGTCCTCAAGACCCCGATTACCGCAGTTGCTTCACCAGGTTGTTGTAATCACCACTCGGGATTGCGCTCCACTATTCGCTGGGAAGGGGCATCGGATGCCAGCACAACAATCGACACTCATTTAGGCTTTAGTGTCACTAATCCGCTTAACACGTTATTTACTATGACACGCTTTGTGTCCCCAATAGATCTCGTACTAGCTATGTACGAACTTTGCGGTTGTTTTTCTGTTTTCGAGCCGACTCCCGCCGCCGAAATGCAATTAAAAATGGCGGCAAAAGAGATTCACCAGAGCAGTACGCAAGATCTATTCGAACTTGATGAAGGCGAAGACCAGGCACCTTGGAAACGGGTTTATGCCCATGTAACCGTAAAGGCCTCGGAAAACGAAGGACAAACGGACCGGCATGAGGATAGTAGAAAGGTTACGAAGCTTAAAGGAACTTCTCTCTGGATGAGAAAGCCACTCATCGAATTAAGCGACTTGCATCAATTCGCCGACAAGGTCAAAAGTCAAATGTGGGGAAAGCAGTTCTATGATGCCGCTCAGCAGGTTATCGGCATTGCCGCGTCTCCGCTCGAGGTTGCAGGAATCTTGCTTCTAAACCGTCCGCGGCGTCTTGGCGGCGCGGGCTTCACGAACGTTTATGCCAACGACTTGACCCCACTTTCCATATCGGCGCAAAGCATTGCAGGTCAAAAGGTCTGCTACGGCGATATCGTGATCGTAAATCCGATTCTTATGAAAGGTGCAATTATCGAAATCCAAGGTGAAGTCATTCATGGCTCGGGTGCAATACTTGACCACGATGCGGAGCGCATGACTGCGTTGCAGAGCATGGGATTCGATGTATTCTTGGTGACTCACGATATGCTCAACGATTCAAAGCAGCTAGACACCATAGCCAGAAGCGTCTGCGACCGTTTAGGGATTCGCTATAAAGCCAAAACTGAAGCAATGAAGTCCGCCGAGACGCGACTGCGAGCAAATGTTTTGTGCAACTGGTTAGAAATCGGAAATTAGCTGCGACAAGGCATTTGAACAAGCATATTTGCCTGTTAGTGAATTAGTGCCATTTCAAAACCATGCCGGATTACGGGGCTCAACCCAGACCGGCCGTCCAT